>OLLH01000247.1_pt1 | contig 100826 bp, 94 predicted proteins | sample 1604451 | NCBI WGS metagenome assembly OLLH01 (sample SAMEA104055714, study PRJEB20765) | soil metagenome | isolation source: soil
TGCATTGGAAAATAACCACCGCAAAACAACCAAACAGTAAACAAGTATCATTCATGTATAAAATCTATACATGATAAATTTGTCATGTATAATTTTTATCATTATTTTTACATGATAAAACAATCAGGTATAAAATATTTACATGATAAAAAAAGCAAAAACCATAAAAGTAAATAACGAAAAACCTTTTAATGACCTTCCTCTTTTGCCTCCCGCAAAGGATAAAATTGAAACTGTAAAAGTGCTTCGTCAGCTTGTAAAATCTTCGGTTGCCTTAGCAGAGTTAAAAGGCCTGGCTAAGATTTTACCAAATCCGACTATTTTACTGAATGCTGTTATTCTGAAAGAAGCCCGCGCCAGTTCTGAAATCGAGAATGTAATTACAACACAGGATAAATTGTATCAGGCTTTGTCCGCTAAAGGTATTCAGACAGATAGTGCGACTAAGGAAGTTTTGCGTTACCGTGAAGCGATGCTATACGGCTTTCATTTTATACAGAAGAAAGGTTTTTTAAGTGTCAATGCTATTATCGAAATTCAAAAAATATTGGAAGAAAACAACGCAGGTATTCGTAAGTTACCCGGTACAGCCCTTCGTAATGCCTCCACCGGAAAAGTAATTTACACGCCTCCTGATAATACAGGCAGCATAAACCTATTGATAAAGAATCTTGAAAAATACCTGAACGAACAAGATGATATTTCTCCACTTATAAAAATGGCTGTTCAGCATTATCAGTTTGAAAGCATACATCCTTTTTATGATGGTAACGGTCGCACAGGAAGGATCATCAATGTTCTTTATATCATTCTTAACGGCTTGCTTGAAAATCCCATATTGTATTTAAGTGCTTACATCATTGATAACAAAACAGACTATTATCATTTGTTACAGGAAGTGCGAACAAAAGACAATTGGGAGGCTTGGGTGTTATACATCTTGAAAGGAATAGAGCAAACAGCCAATGAAACGATTAAGCAGGTAAAAGAGATTAGCCAACTGTTTTTGAAAACACAGGAACTGGTAAAGAAAAAAGCCCCGAAGTCGTACAGTAAAGAATTAATTGAATTACTATTTGAGCATCCTTATTGTAAAAGTGAATACCTCACGGAGCGTTTTGGTATTTCGAGGATCACCGCATCTAAATACTTGAAAGAACTGGAAAAGAATAAAGTGCTTCAATCTAAAAAGGTTTGGAAGGAAACTTTATACATAAATACTCAACTGTTTGATTTGCTCAAAAAGTAGTGTTTTCAGATACTTTTGTACCTTATTTGTACCTCGACTTTGTCAAACCACTGCAGGAGTAGTAAAGTTACTTTTTGCATCGGATACTATTCAGATTATAATTTCCATTTTATTTATCCCATAATCTTTCTGCCATAAACCCACACATAACATAGTCTTTTTCTGTTTTACCATCGCTTAGTTTTTTGCTGAAGTAAATATAATCAATAAGCGATATTTCTTTGTGGAAAATATTTCTTATCAAGACTGTTTTCGAGGCGTTAAGTTTATTGCATACTTTAGCTGGTAAGTAATGATGAAAATTGTACCTTTATGAACATAAGAGAATAAAATGAATGTTCAGGAAATTATAGTACTTGTAGTGTGTGCCCTCGCTGTAATATATATGGCATATCGTGTCTATACCAGCATTAAGTCGAAAAAAGGCAATGGATGTTCCAATTGCGAAAAGTCTGAATAAAGCATTGCATTTATTCAACGCATATATAAAACAAAAAGAAGCCGGATACTATCCGACTCCTTTTTGTTTTGTAATCAAAAGATTAACCTTTTCCTTGACCAGCTTTAACTTGAGATGATTTAGGAGCAGATTTTTGTGCCGGTTTAGCAGTTTTTGCTTCAGCAGCTTTTGCTTCTTCAGCAGCAACTTTTTCAGCAGCAGCAGCAGCAGAATCAGCTTGAGCTTTAGCAGTAGCAGCAGCTGCATTAATTGAATCTTGTTTTGCTTTAGCAGCAGCTTCAACTGCTTCAGTTGAATCTTGTTTTGCTTTAGCAGCAGCAGCTTTTTGCTCAGCGCTAGGGCCGCAAGCGTAGAATGCTACCATTCCAGCTAATAAAAATGTTGATAATACTTTTTTCATTGTTTTAATTTCTTTTAAGTTAATTAATAATTGCAAATGTATAATAATCTTGTTTAAAAAATAATAAAAAATAATTTAATTTGTTAATTTCTTAAACAATGGTACATTTGTTGCTTAAAATTGATTTAACCTAAAAACATCCAACTATTATGAAAAAGAAAATTTTATCTCTAAGCTTAATGGCATTTACTGCCAGTACATTACTGTTTACCGGATGCTCTAAAACGGACACTATCGCTCCTGTTGTTACTCTTACAGGTAGTGCTACTCAAACTATTGACTTACATGCGACATATACTGAAAGTAATGCCACCGCAAACGATGATGTAGATGGAACAACTACAGTAACAATTTCTGGAACTGTTAATAAAGATTTAGCCGGTACTTATACAATAACATATACATCGACAGACAAAGCAGGTAATCAAGGTTCGGCTAAAAGAACAGTTTATGTTCAACATACTTCTGCAACGACAGCAGGATCTTTTGCTATTACTGATCAATGCGCCCCTTCTGCAGCTACTACATATTCTGATGTTGTTACTTCAACAGGTTCCACTGGTACAAGGCTAACTGCTATTAAATTTGCAAACTATGTAAATGCCTCGGTATATTTCGATCTTTCTGGCCCGACTGGATCTACTGTTACCGTTCCTAGTCAGACTGTTACCGCAGGTAATCCTGCAGCGACTAGACAATTCTCTGGAACTGGAACTGTTTCTGCAGATGGAAAAACAATTACAATTAATTATACAGAATTAACTAACGCAACAACAACTTCCTGTACCGATACTTATGTAAAACCATGATAATTGTTCTGTTCAAAATAAAAAGGCTCCGATTTTCGGGGCCTTTTTTATTTTCAAGGGCTCTCTTTATTTTCTACTTTTGTAGTCCATGCGAAAAAGCACTATTCACATACTAACTTTATTTAAAAGGTTGTCTGTCCTTTTAATAATTTACAGTCTTTGCCGCGTTTTATTTTACCTCATTAACTACAACTTATTTTCTTCAATTTCCTTCTCCGAGCTGTTGTTTATTTTTATTCACGGGCTACGATTCGATATTGCGGCCATCATTTTTTGTAATGTTCTTTTTATTTTATTCCATATTATTCCTACCCCAGGACGCGATTCTAAAGGATACCAGGTTTTTTTAAAAATACTTTTCTTTTCTTTTAATATACCTGCCATTGGGTTCAATTGCCTTGATTTTATTTATTTCAGATTTACCTTAAAAAGAACGACTAGCGATATATTTGGTTGGACAGGTTTAGGAGAAGATTTAAGGAAAGTGTTGCCAAAGTTTATTACTGATTTTTGGTACGTATTCCTGCTCTTTGCAGTCTTATTATTGTTAATGGGGTACTTGTATAAAAAGACGACCAGAGGTTTAAATGTTAGTGTTCAGCAGTATGTTCATCAGAGACCTTACTGGGGATTTCAAATTATATATGCATTTTTTCTTGCGGTTATATTTGTAGTTGGAGCCAGAGGAGGATGGCAATTGCGGCCACTAAGTATATTGAGCGCTTCAGATGGAACATTACCACAAAATGTTACCCTGGTGCTAAATACACCTTTCACTATTTTACAGACCTATGAAAAAAACGAATTAAAAGAGATAACTTATCTTAACAAAAAAAAGGCTGATGAATTGTTTCCAACATATAAACAATGTGATACTGCTGCAGTTTTTCAAAATAAGAATGTAGTTATAATTATATTAGAAAGCTTTTCCAGCGAATATATTGGAGGACTTAATCATTACAAAGGATATACACCTTTTCTTGATTCTTTGATGAAAGAGAGCTTAATATTTACAAATGCCTTTGCAAATGGAAGAAAATCTATTGAAGGTATTCCTGCAATAGTAGCTGGTTTGCCCTCACTTATGGACAATCCTTATATTACCTCTGCTTATTCAGGAAACCAATTTAATAGTATTGCTAACCTGTTAAAAAAACAAGGGTATGAATCTTCCTTTTTCCACGGCGGAACCAATGGTACTATGGGCTTTGATAATTTCACAAAAATGGCTGGCTTTGACAAGTATTATGGAAGGAAAGAATACAATGATGATAAAGAGTATGATGGTTTTTGGGGTATTTATGACGAGCCATTTATGCAATATTTTGCACGTTCATTAAATGAAAAGAAACAACCCTTTTTAAGTTGTTTCTTTTCTCTATCGTCTCATCATCCTTTTATTCTTCCTGAAAAATATACAAATAAGTTTAATAAAGGAACTTTGGCAATACATGCAAGTATTCAATATGTTGATTATTCTTTGCGTAAATTTTTTGAAACGGCCTCCAAAATGCCCTGGTTTAGCAATACCTTATTTGTCATTACTTCCGATCATACTTCCTTATCCGAGTATCATCAATACCAGACAAGCATAGGTTCTTACCGTATACCTATTATTTTTTATCAATACGGAAGCCCCTTAAAAGGAAAAAATAATGAAGTTGTTCAACAAGCTGATATTTTGCCTTCGGTGCTTGATTATTTAAATTATCCAAATCCTTACGTCTCGTTTGGAGAAAGTGTATTTCATCCGGATACCCATCATTATGCTGTAAATTATTTGAATAACATCTATCAATACATAGAGAAGAATTACCTTTTACAGTTTAATGGAGAAAAAAGTATTGGGTTGTATAAATATTCAAGTGATACACTGTTACAAAATAATTTATTTAAAACAGAACCTGTAATTGTTTCTTCAATGGAACAAAAGCTAAAATCAATTATTCAAGTTTACAATTACAGAATGATGCATAATAAGCTTATCACTCGATAAATAAAAATGAACAAGCAAAAAGTAAAATTTATTATTAATCCAATTTCAGGTGTAGGGAAGCAAAAGAAGATTGCCGAGGTGATAAAGAAAACGATTGATACGCAATTGTTTGAATATGAGATTGCTTATACTAAAGCTCCAAGGCATGCTGTAGAGCTTAGTAAACAAGCGGTGTCAGAAAATTATGATATTGTTGCAGCTGTTGGTGGAGATGGATCTGTTAATGAAGTAGGAACGGCACTTATAGGAAGCAATACGGCATTGGCTATTATACCAATTGGTTCGGGAAACGGGCTTGCGCGTCATATTGGAATATCAACGAATATCAAAAAGGCTATTGTTATTTTGAATGCTGGTAGAATCATTGCAATAGATACTATTTCAGTAAATCAAAATAAATATATAGGTATCGGGGGCGTAGGGTTTGATGCGCACATTGCTCATGAATTTGCAAATTATGGAAAAAGAGGTTTTAAATCCTATCTCAAGCTTATATGGAGAGAATTTCCAAAATATAAAAGCAAGAATTATGACCTGATAATAGATGGGCAATTCGTATCTAAAAATGCTTTTTTAATTTGTGTTGCCAATTCTTCTCAATTCGGGAATAACGCTGTGATAGCTCCTGATGCAGACATTCAGGATGGTTTTATGGAGGTGTGTATTTTAAAAAAAGTGCCTTTTGTTTTTCTCGTACCTCTGATATTTCGTTTGTTTAATAAAACAGTGAATAGATCAAGCTTTATAGAAACTATCCGATGTCAGTCCATTATCATTAAAAACAATGAAGGCAGTCTTGTCCATTTGGATGGTGAACCAAGGTTATTGGAAGGGGAGCTTAATTTTCAGATAAAACCCTTATCACTAAAAATTCTGGTGCCTTAGGAATTTATTCTTGTCGAGGGTAGTATTTAGGAAGTGTGCTGTCATGCTGTCCGCCTGAGGCGGATCAGCATCTGGTATTTCAATGCTGAACTCTTACAATAATGAACAGATCCCGATCCGCCTCAGGTGGACAGGATGACAAGCTCAAATTAACGAATTTTCAAATCTTCAAATCAAAAGAAACTTACCCTGTATTTTTCATACCTGCAGCAATTCCATTTACAGTTTCCCTAAGGGTAAGCAAAATATCTTCTCTTTCCGGAGAGATTTCCGGCAGAGAACGATAGGTTTTTAACAAGATTATTTGAATAAAATTAATAGGATCAATATAGGGGTTTCTTAATTTAATACTTTCCTGTAGCTTCTTTTGGTGATCCAATAATTCAACTTCTCCGGTTATTTTAAGAACCATTGATTTCGTTAGTTCATATTCTTTAATGATACTTTGCACAAATGCATCTCCATTGTTTTTTGGAAAGAGAACTTTGTATGCTTTGGCAATGCCAATATTGGATTTGCCCAATGCGTTTTCAACATTTTTAATAAAAGTAGAAAAGAAGGTCCAATTCTTATACATGACTTGTAAAGGTTCTATTCCTTTTTTGTCAGTTTTAATATAACTGTCGATAGCACTTCCAACACCAAACCATCCCGGTAACAGCAATCTGGTCTGCATCCAGCTAAATACCCATGGAATAGCACGTAAATCTTTTATAGATTTTGTGTCCTTCCTGCTTACTGGCCTGCTTCCTATCTGTAAGGAAGAGATAAGATCAATAGGCGTGAAGTTTTGATAATTTTTTATAAAGTTGGGATCAGAAATAAACTGTTTATAAAACTGATTACTGGATTCACTTAGTTTGTCCATAACAGGGATCCATTTACGCTCGTCTACCAAAGGCAGGCAATAGTTTTTAGAACAATAACTGGATAACAATACAGCATTTACAACTTGCTCAAATGTCCTTATGGATAATTCTTTAAATCCATATTTTGTAGAAATCATTTCACCTTGTTCGGTAATACGAATCTTGGAATTGACTGTGCCCATGGGCTGTGCCATAATGGCCTCTCCTGAAGAACCTCCGCCTCGTCCGATTGAACCACCTCTTCCATGGAATATTCTGAATTTTATATCGTGTTTGTTGCAAATTTTCTTAATCACTTTCTGGGCTTTATACAGTTCCCAGGTAGAAGTTAAAATACCTCCGTCTTTTGAGGAATCAGAATATCCAAGCATGATTTCCTGAAAATTATCTCTGCTTTTTATCGCTTCACAATAGTAAGAGGTGTTAAATAATTTATTCAATACAGGTTCTATGTTTCTAAGATCGTCAATGTTTTCAAACAGAGGCACTATGTTGATTTTTAAAATTCTTTGTTGGTTTTCGTTTTGAGGATATAGTCCGAATTCTTTGAATAAAAGTAACAAGCCCAACATGTCAACTTCAGATTGACACATAGAAATAACAAAATTTTCAAAAATGTTTTCATCTACATTATCAATACCCCATCGAATTGTTTTAATCGTTGCCATTAACTCTGCCGTTGCATCCGAATATTGGTATTCAGGAGAATAAATGGGACGAATTAAATTGATTTCGTTATGCAGAATATCAGCCTTTTCTGTTAAAGAAAGGGTATCCCATGGAGCACCAATAATTTCAGACGTTTCAATCAATTCCCCTACACAAATATTAATAATGTCAGAATTTTGTCGAATATCCAGTTTCGCATAATGGAATCCAAAAGTCTTGATCTTAAAGAGTAAAGGATCTATGTAGGAAGTTACTAACGACTGACTGTTGTTTTTAAGCAGTTCTTTTTTTATAGATAAGAGATCCTGCAATAGTTCTAAAGAGTTGGTGTAAGCAAATCCTACTGTTTCTTCAACTATTACCTCTTGGTTGGTTAACCGTATTTTTTCTGAGATCAGAGAAAGTTTAATTCTAATTAATTCAGTAGGTGTCTTTATTAGTCTTTTGGAAGAACAACCGTCTATTTTATCGTATTTAACTAGTTCTTCTTTAATATTTTTTTTAAACTCATTACTAAACTTGCTTCTTCTTTCACTGTTAGATATGATCGGGATTAAAGATATCATATCCTGATGATACAGGTTTAAAATATGTTTTTTATGTGAAATAATGGTTTGCTTGGTAACTTCTGCAGTAACAAACGGATGACCGTCCCTATCTCCACCTACCCATGAGTATAACTTTATAAAAGGAGGTACAGCATCAACATCATTAATCAAGTCACTGAAAATAGATGCAAATTTTTGATAAAATTGCGGAATAGCGTTGTATAGTACGCGATCTAAATAATAAAATATGGTATTAACCTCGTCTATAATTTCAACTTTCTCCATTCTAACATCATCTGTTTGCCATATAGATGTTATTTCAGCCTTAATCTTTTGATCTATTTCATCACTTTCAAAAGGAGACAAAATCATCCTGTCACGCATGGTAAGCAAATCAAACAAACGCTGATATTTGATGAGCATAGTATTGCGCTTAGCTTCCGTAGGATGGGCTGTAAATGTTGGAATAATTTCTAAATCATTCAGAAAATTAGAAAAGTCTTTTTTATCTTTTGAAGAAAGCTTAAGTACTTGTTTCAGATCTTGCAAGGATCCACGGCTGTTTTTACTGTTTGTGCCTATGTCGTAATCTCTTATTCTCCTAGCCCTGTGAACATGTTCCGCAAGGTTTACTAAATGGAAATAAGAAGTAAAACAACGAACAAGTAATTCCAATTTATCATGTGGAAGATCATTTAATAATCCGTTTAATTTTATATATAAATTTTCAGCATTTTCTTCTCTTATTGCGATGGATGTTTTACGAACCTCTTCCTCAAGTTCAAACAACCATTCACCTGACTGTTCCTTTATTACATCACCTAATAGATGTCCGAGGTATCTTACATTCTTTTTTAACTGCTGATCAATGTTAATCTCCATAAAGTGGTTGAATGTTCAGGATTGTGTGTTTTTTTCGGAAGTAAATATACCAAACTTAATTAAAATGGTGCTTGATTATCAGAAATAAATTCAGCAATCTTCTACAGGAGATCATGTAATATGGACATCTGTAAGTCCTAATTTTTCTAGTAATTAAAAACAAGCAAAAACATTTCTTTGTCTTCCAAGTGTAATTGAAGAAAGAATACTATGATTTTAATCCTTTAAATACTAATCAGATACACTTTTGTTAATTGTTTTCTAAGTGTACGATTTTATTTATAACTAATTGATTATCAATTTAATATTTTTTACTTATTAAAAATAAATAAATATTTATTTATTAAAAAAAAATGTATATTTGTTTATACAAAAAGTGGTAGGGAAGAAGAAATGTAAAACCTACATTTTTGAATATTATTTAAAGTTTCAAATAACAACAGATGAAAGACCAAATTATTTATAAAAAATTCAAGAAAAAAATCTTCAGCAAATTAGTCGGAATTGCTTTTTTGATTTTATCAATATTGTGTCTTGTCACTTTCGTTAAAGCACAAACCTACCAATGGAGCAATGTATCAATGGGTGGTGGTGGTTTTGTGTCGGGTATCATCACAAGTAAAACAGAGCAAAACCTCATGTATGCACGTACGGATGTTGGTGGTGCCTATCGTTGGAATGCAGTGACAAGTTCATGGACACCTCTTTTGGATTGGGTTTCGATAAACGAAACAGGTTATATGGGTGTAGAGTCTATGGCCATTGATCCGCAAACCACCAGTAACCTTTATATGCTGGTAGGCACATCCTATTTTAACGGTGGGAAAACGGCTATTCTCCGTTCATCAGATTACGGAGCTACTTTTTCTATTACAGATGTTACCTCTCAATTCAAAGCAAGTGGAAATGGAATGGGCAGACAAAATGGTGAAAAATTGCAAGTTGATCCTAATAATGGAAATATTCTCTTTTGTGGTACCCGGGCAAATGGTTTGTTTAAAAGCACGAATGCCGGTGTCGGTTGGAGCAATGTAAGTGCTCTTCCCGTAACGACGACAGCTAATGCCAATGGGATTAGCTTCGTATTGTTTGATCCTTCGACAGGTACAACCGGCAATGCTACTCAGACAATTTTTGTAGGCGTTTCTCAGACAGGAACTAACTTTTATAAGAGTATAAACGGAGGCACTTCATTTACTGCAGTATCGGGAGCACCTACTTCTTTTATGCCTCTGAGAGCAGTGCTTGCAAGTGACAAAAATCTTTACATTACCTATGCAGATATGGAAGGTCCATGGAATCCTACTTCAGGACAGATTTGGAAATACAATACCACTACCGGTGCCTGGACAAATGTAACACCTTCAGGAATTACATCTCCTTTCAGCGGCATCAGTGTAGATCCTAATAATGCAAACAGATTGATAGCATCAACTACGAATATCTATAGCTTACAATATACGGGCGTTTATGGAGATCGTTTTTATCTCAGTACCAATGGTGGAACTACCTGGAAAGATCTTGTCGGCAGCGGCATAACTCTTAACCCTAACGGTTGTACGTGGATAAGCGGACAATCCATTCATTGGGCGGGTTGTATAGAATTTAATCCTTTTAATACGAGCCAGGCATCGGTTATATCAGGCAACGGTCTTTTTACTTGTGATGATGTTAATGCAACTAAAACAACGTGGAAATTTAATGCGATTGGAATAGAAGAAACTGTTCCTTTGGATATAGCCAGTATTACAAGTGGCCCTTTATTTTCCGTTATCGGTGATTATGATGGCTTTAAACACACGGATGTAACTCAGTTTGCACCCATTCATACACCTCGGATGGGTACCACAACAGGCATTGCCTTTGCACCATTAAATACCAATACATTGCTCAGAGTTGGCGCCAGTATGTACTATACGATCAATCAAGGTACTTCCTGGACACAATGTACAATCAATGGAACTCAGGGCAAGGTGGCCATTTCTGCCAATGGAAGTACCTTTCTGCATTGTCCTGCAACTTCCAGTACAACCTACCGTTCTGTCAACAGCGGAAGTTCATGGACAACCTGCACTGGCATAAGCATAGCTGATGCCATACCAGTAGCCGACATGGTGAATACAAATAAATTCTATGCTTACAATAGCACCAGTGGTGTTATGATGGTAAGTACCGATGCAGGAGCAAGTTTTGCCAATGCAGGTTCGCCTGGTTCCGGTGGTTCTAAAATTATCAGGACAGTGCCTGGTCTGGAAGGTCATATATGGGTTGCTTTATACGCCGGAGGCTTAACTCGCTCAACCAATTCTGGTACATCATTTACCAAGATAACAACGGTGAGTGCTTGTTCAGCAATTGGTTTGGGTATGGCAGCACCTGGCAGCACTTATCATACGCTGTATATTTGGGGCACAGTAGGTGGTGTGACCGGAGTTTTTCGTTCTATTGATCAGGGCGCTACCTGGGTGCGGGTGAACGATGACGCTCATGAATATGGCGGCCCTGGCAATGGTCAGTTTGTAATAGGTGATATGAATGTTTATGGACGCGTATATATGAGTAGCGTGGGTCGTGGTATTCCTTATGGAGAATTGCAAACTAGTATTACAGGAATAATTGCTGGAAAAGCATCTTCTGCTGCCTCTATTCTTTATCCTAATCCAAGTGCCAGTTCATTTAATATCCGTGCAGTTGAAGAAATAAAAACACTTACTATTATCAATTTGATTGGAGAAATAGTGTACACAAGGAATACTATTCTTGCCGGAAAAGATACAGAGATAGAAGCCGGACTTAAAGAAGGGATTTACCTGGTTCATATCCAGTATTTATCAGGATATAAAGAGGTGATGAAGTTTGTGAAGACTAAATAGTATTTAACAAAGTATTAATTAAATTTTAAATTAAATAAATCAAAAATGGAATGTATTACTAAGCACGCATTGAAAAATCAGAACTAAAAGAAATTATTTTAAATGGAAGAATTATTTATTTATGTTCAATTAGGATTCAAACATATCTCCGATCTAAAAGGGTATGATCATATTTTATTTATTATCACTTTATGCGCTATATACAAAGCCCGTGAATGGAAGAAAGTACTATTGCTGATAACTGCTTTTACACTTGGTCATTCCGTTACGCTTGCACTTGCAGCCTTTCATATTGTTGTTGTAAATACATATATAGTAGAATTGTTAATTCCTTTCACCATTTTATTGACGAGTATCTTTAATATTATTTATACAAGTAAACGAAATTTTTTAATATTCCACTACATAATGGCTTCTATTTTCGGTCTCGTTCACGGTATGGGTTTTTCAAATTTCTTTAATTCAATATCCATTGATGGCAGGATTCTTGTACCTTTAATGGGATTTAATATTGGTTTGGAAATAGGACAATTTCTCATCGTAACACTATTCTTTACCATCTACATAATCATATTGAAATGGAAAAAAGTTAATCATCAGTATTGGAAACTGTTTTTCTCTGGCGCCGGTGCATTAACCTCTGTTTTTTTAATAATCGAACGATTTTAAATGAGAAATTACTTATACATATTCGGAGTTTTCATTTTACTGCTTAGTTATAGTTTTTGTCCTGTGCATGCACTAAAGATTTCGACAAGTGAAATCTTACAAAAGGATAAAAATCTACAGATAAAAATAAAATTATTTGCTGATGATCTGGGTTCGGGCCTTTCTCAAATCTGTAAGAAAAATGTACCTCTTGAAGGTGCTTCTATTGATAAACAAACACTGCTTGCACTTAACCCATATATATTTAAAAATTTTCAGATTTCAGTAAACAATGCAGAGGTAAAAATGCTTTTCAAAAAATCGCTTATTGAAGAAGATCAGGCTGCAGGAACAAAAATTGTATGGTTATTTTACGAAGTTGGAAACGTCGGCAATCAAAAAATTAAAACAATGGCATTAAGAAATACATTGCTGTTTGATGCCATTCCTGAACAAAAAAATATCAGCACTGTTAAACTATTTCAAGAGGAAAATACAAAAACAATACTATTTGAAAATCAAAACGGAGATTCTATAAAACAAATTCAATTTTAAAAATTACATATAAATATTTAACCCATGAAAACAAAATTTCTATTCCTAAAGTGCCTGATCTGTCTTATTACGTTTGTGATGGCATTCGCATTAAATCCTGTCCTAGCGCAGTATCAAATGGAGAAGCTGGACCGTGGAGTTGTAGCAGTCAGAACAGGTTCCAACAATTTCATTAGTTGGCGCTGGTTAGGTACTGAAGATGATATTACGTTTAACTTGTACAGAAATGGTACAAAAGTAAATGCCAGTCCACTTACGGTTTGTAATTATACCGATAACGGCGCTGCTTCTACGGCTATCTATACTGTTCGTGCTATTGTAAATGGAGTGGAACAAGCTGCTTCAGCGGGAGTAACACCTTGGGCTCAGCAATATTTGAAAGTGCCAATTCAGGCCCCTCCGGGAGGTACTACACCGGCAGGAGAGGCTTACACTTATACTGCAAACGATGCAAGTGTAGCTGACTTGGACGGCGATGGTCAGTGGGAAATAATTTTAAAATGGGATCCAACCAATTCAAAAGATAATTCTCAATCAGGCTATACAGGCAATACTTATGTCGATGCCTATAAACTTGATGGAACAAGACTTTGGAGAATAGATTACGGAAAAAATATTCGTTCAGGGGCTCACTATATGGATTTTATGGTATATGATTTTGATGGAGATGGAAAAGCTGAAATGATGTGTCGAACAGGTGATGGGACTATTGACGGAACAGGAAAAGTAATTGGAACTGCCAGTGCCGACTATAGAAGTACCGCGGGATATGTATTAACAGGACCGGAATACCTGTCTGTCTTCAATGGACAAACGGGTGCTGTTATGACAACAACTAATTATCTTCCGGCACGAGGAACAGTTGCCAGTTGGGGAGATACTTATGGCAACAGAGTAGATCGTTTCAAGGCCGGTGTTGCTTACGTTGACGGACAACATCCAACAGGAATTTTTTGCAGAGGATATTATACACGTTGCGTAGTAGCTGCATGGGATTGGCGTGGTGGTAAGTTGACCAGCCGTTGGGTTTTTGATAGTGATAATACCGGCAATTCTTCCTATTTTGCCCAGGGAGACCATAGCATAAGCATAGCAGATGTAGATGACGATGGTAAACAGGAAATAATAGTTGGTTCAGCTGTTATCGATGATGACGGTACAGGTTATTATAGCACTACCTTTGGACATGGAGATGCATTACACGTTTCTGACCTTGATCCTGATTTGCCGGGTTTGGAAGTATTCAATATACAGGAGAGAATAGATGTTGAAGGTGCCTATATGTACAATTTAAAAAGTAAAACGGTACTTTGGACAAAGCCGACTGTTGGTACGTCAAGTCCAGGAAGAGGTGTCTCTGCAGATATATCTGCAGCTTACAGAGGAGCGGAATCATGGGTTGCAGGAGGAGGAATAACAGGTGTTTTTGATTGCAAAGGTAATCTTACAAATTTAGCAGCTCCACCATCATGTAATTTTTTGGTATGGTGGGATGGTGATTTATTGCGTGAGCTATTAGATAATACAATGATAGATAAATATGGTGTAGGTAGATTACTTACTGCAAATAACATTGTACCCATCTCCTCAAACAACGGAACAAAATCAAACCCTTGTTTAAGCGGGGATATTTTTGGTGACTGGCGTGAAGAAGTAATCTGGAGAGCTACTGCCAACGATGCCTTGTACATTTTTACTACTACCACTCCATCAACATACAAGTTCCGTACTTTGATGCACGATCCTCAATATCGTGTGGCGATGGCCTGGCAAAATACCGGTTATAATCAGCCACCTCATTTAAGCTATTATCTGGGAGATGGTATGGCAACACCTGCTAAACCAAATATTACTATTGTAAGTGGTTTGATAACAGGAATAGGTGTCAATGTCAATGAAGAGGATACTATTTCGGTCTATCCAAACCCTTTCACAGGGCAAATCTCGCTAAGAAGCAATGGTGCATTCAATTATAGAATATTAAGTATTTCTGGTGTAGAAATGGAGAAAGGTTATTTCGAAGGAAATGGTTTGACAGGAGGTAATTTAAATGCCGGAATATATGTGCTGGAGCTAACTAAAGGAAACATAGTGAAACATTTTAAGATATTTAAACAATAACACCGTTTCAGGATTTAAAGGTATAATTCCTTAATCAGCTTATTTGATTAAGGAATTATGCTTTTATGAAAGAATGAACCAGGCACTTTTTTATTAATATTTAAAAAAATCCATAATGAAAAATTAGCCGCCATAAATCTTAAAATTCATGGCTAGGTTTTGGCATAAAGAACAGAGCAGGATATTAATAATAATAAAATCCTTATTTTAAATCCAATAAAACTAATAGAAAGTTCAGGTTTATCTTCAATAATATGTATAAAACTGTGTTTCAAATTTCAAAATAAATTAAAGCTTATCCAGTCAAACATTTTTCAACTATGAGAAAACAAATTATTAAAAATGCCGGTGTTTTAGGAATAGCATTCCTGATATTAATAGTATTCGGTTGTGGATGGAATAAAACTCAAAAGGGAGCTGCCATAGGTGTAGGAACCGGTGCAGCTATCGGAGGATATATTGGAAGTCGTACCAACAATACTGCGCTTGGTGCCATCATAGGCGCAGCTGTTGGCGGAGCAACAGGAGTAGTGATAGGTAGATATATGGACAAGCAAGCGGAAGAACTTCAGAGAGACTTGCACAATGCAAAGGTTGAAAGGGTTGGCGAAGGTATAAAGATCACCTTCGATTCTGGGATTTTATTTGATATAGATAAATATGATCTTAAATCTGCTGCTAAAACAAATATTGAGAGTCTTTCAAAAGTATTGCAAAAATACCCTGATACCAATGTATTGATTGAAGGGCATACAGACAATACAGGATCAAAAGCACACAATTTTGACTTATCAGAAAAAAGAGCAAATGCAGTATCTTTCTATGCTTCTTCATTAGGTGTAATGACTTCAAGGATGAGTAAAAAAGGATATGCTGATGAGCAACCAATAGGAGATAATTCAACAGCAAGTGGAAGAGAACAAAACAGAAGGGTGGAGGTTGCTATTATGGCCAATAAAAAATTAAAAAAAGCGGCTGAAAAAGGTGAAATGCATTAGTAGATAAGAAAGTCTTATTACACCTTCTTTAAATAATTTTTCTCAAAATATTTACAAAAGTCAGTTAGAGGACAGGTTTGACATTTTGGATTTCGTGCTATACAAATATAGCGACCATGCAGAATAAGCCAGTGGTGGGCAATTGGAATGATATCATCGGGTAGGTATTTAACAAGTTGCTTTTCTGTTTGCAAAGGATTTTTTGCATTGTTAGTTAAACCAATTCGGGCAGAGACCCGAAACACATGCGTGTCGACAGCTAATGCAGGAAGATTGTGTACAACAGAGGCAATAACATTTGCTGTTTTTCTTCCGACACCCGGAAGTTTTTGGAGAAGATCTACATCAGAAGGTACTTCTCCGTTAAAATCTTCAACAAGCATTTTGGCCATTCCAACTAAATGCTTTGCTTTATTATTTGGATAACTAACACTTCTTATAAATGAAAAAACTTCATCAGAAGTGGTATAGGCCATAGCTTCCGGAGTAGGATATGCATTGAACAACGCAGGCGTAATCTTATTAATCCTTTTATCAGTGCATTGAGCAGATAGGATAACAGCAACTAGTAATTCGTAAGGATTTGAATAATGAAGTTCCGTTTCAGCAACAGGCATATGTTGGCTAAAATACTCAATAAATCTTCGAAAGCGTTCTTTAACCAGCATAAAACAAATATAAGATTTGTTTTATGCTAAACAATAAAAGAAAAGCAACAAGCCTAGGCGTGTTGCAGTGTTCTTGAATAATTTAAGAGGGCATTGATGGATTTTTCGGAGGGCTGCCTAACTATATTTTCTATATAGTTAATTGTTTTTACCACTCCTTTAAATGTTTCTTGTAATTCGTAGTCGGTTTCTAATTCATTAACGATAAGCGTAGTCTCTAAGAACTCGGTTTCGTTATAGGCAAAAAGAATTAAATCAGTTAAAGTAAAAGTTCTGTTCATACGCTAAATTTTAGTTTTTATTTAGTTATGATTGGAAAACGAACTTATACTTTATTTATTGTAAGCTAAATAAAAAATAATTACAAAAAGACACAAATGAATGTTAAGTAATTGATATTTATTTGTTAAAAAAACAATCAAATTACAATTCTATAATAATATTTTTTTGTTCAATCAGCTTCCTTAAATTTATTATAGCATACCGCATTCTTCCCAATGCTGTATTGATACTTACATTAGTTGCTTCTGCAATTTCTTTAAAGCTCATATCAGCATAATGTCTCATAATAATGATCTCTTTTTGTTCAAACGGAAGGTCGTTAAGGAGTTCGCGCAATTCATCGTGCAATTGCTTTTTTATCATTTTATCCTGTACATTGTCTTCTTCAATATGCAGCCGTTCAAAGATGCTGAACTCTTCTGTTTCTCTTAACTTAGGCATACGTTTTTCCACTCTGAAATAATCAATTACCAAGTTGTGTCCAATTCTAATAGCCCAGGGTAAAAACTTACCTTCGTCCTGATAGTGACCTGACTTTAAGGAATTGATGATTTTAATAAAAGTATCCTGAAACAAATCTTCTGCTAAATCAGAATCTTTTACTAGAAAATAAATCGAGGTGTAGATTTTGGATTTGTGGCGTTTGATAAGTTCAACCAAGCCACTTTCTTTACCGTCTAAGTATAGCTTTATGAGCTCCTGATCACTGACCTTTTGAGTATACATATTCTCCATTATTTAAGTTAGTAAAAGCTTAATTTAATGTAGATGTTTTCTCAAATAGTTAGTTTACGGTTTTTAATTGTTAATAGGTACTAAAATAGCACCTGTTTTTTCTTAAGAAGATTCAAATTTAAGATAAGGATTTGTAATCCGCAAATTTTTATTTGTTAATTTTGCGGATTATTTAATTTGAGCCCCTATAGGTATGATTGCAGAAACAATAGATTCATTAGATCCCAAAAAGTTTATTATTATAAAAAATGCCAGGGTTCATAACCTGAAAAACCTTAGCGTAGCTATTCCCAGAAATGAATTTGTTGTAATAACAGGTCTTTCAGGTTCAGGAAAATCGTCTCTTGCTTTTGATACTTTATATGCAGAAGGACAAAGAAGATATGTTGAAAGCCTTTCGTCTTATGCCCGGCAATTTATCGGTAAAATGAATAAGCCGGAGGTCGATTATATAAAAGGCATTTCTCCTGCTATTGCAATAGAACAGAAAGTAAACACCAGAAACCCACGTTCTACAGTCGGCACTTCTACTGAGATATATGATTATTTAAAATTACTTTTTGCCCGTGTTGGAAAAACTTTTTCTCCCTTATCAGGTGGGCTTGTTAAGCGACATACCGTTACCGATGTGATTAATTATATCAATGCATTTCCCTTGGAAACCAAAGTAATGCTTTTTGCCCCGGTAAAGTTTAAACAAAGCCGAACTGTCGTCTTTGAATTAAATGTGTTGTTACAAAAGGGATTTTCAAGAGTGCGGTATAATGGGGAGGTAAAACGGATTGAAGAAGTGATCGAAAGTCTGTCTGTTACGAAAAATGATTCGGGCTCTTCTACTGTTAAAAGTAAAAAGGTTAAGAATAAAGAACCCGAAAAAATTCAGGCTGACATTAGCATTCTCGTGGATCGTTTTGTTGTAAATGCTAGTGATGAAGACAATGTATCCCGTATTGGGGATTCTGTTCAGACCGCCTTTTATGAAGGCGAAGGAGAATGTATTGTTGAAATAATTCCGGATGACCCTGCAAAGTTAAAGACGAACATATCTTCGGAACAACGTTTCTCCAATCGTTTCGAATTGGATGGAATTCAATTTGAAGAGCCATCTGTACATTTATTCAGTTTTAATAATCCCTTCGGTGCTTGTAAAACATGTGAGGGCTTCGGCTCTGTTATTGGAATCGATAAGGATCTTGTTATCCCGGATAAAAGTTTGTCTGTTTTTGAAGGAGCAATTGCCTGTTGGAGAGGTGAAAAAATGAAGGAGTGGAACGACCAGTTAGCAATGGCAGCTTACAAATTTGATTTTCCCGTACACCGTCCATACTATGATTTGACTTCTGAAGAAAAGAAATTGTTATGGACAGGAAATAAGTATTTCAATGGCCTGAATAAGTTCTTCAAACATATTGAAGAACAAACATACAAGATACAATACAGAGTTATGTTGTCCCGCTATCGGGGTAAAACCATCTGTCCGGATTGCAGTGGCACTCGCTTACGCAACGATGCAAATTTTGTAAAAATTAACACCGTTTCTATTACTGATATTGTATTAATGCCTGTTCAGGAATCTTTAAAGTTTTTTAAAAATTTGGAGTTGGCTCCTTATGAAAAAGAAATTGCCCGACGTTTAATGGTAGAGATTACAAACAGACTTCAATTTCTTGAAAATGTAGGATTAGGATATCTTACTTTAAATCGTTTATCAAATACGCTTTCAGGTGGAGAATCTCAACGTATCAATCTCGCAACATCTTTAGGAAGTAGTTTGGTCGGGTCATTGTATATTCTTGATGAACCAAGCATAGGCTTACATCCCCGCGATACGGCCCGTCTTATAACGGTTCTCCAATCTCTAAAGAAGCTGGGCAACACGGTAATAGTAGTGGAACACGATGAAGAAGTGATGCGGGCAGCCGATCAATTAATTGATATTGGCCCAATGGCCGGTTCGCATGGCGGTGAACTGATTTTTCAGGGAAAATTCGAAGACATAGTACATGAAGAAAAAAGCCTGACAGCCCGGTATCTTAACGGAAGAGAACGTATTGAAGTCCCTGTTGTACGAAGAAAATGGAACGAATTTATAGAATTACAGGGAACCCGGGAAAACAATCTTAAAAATATCGATGTTAAATTTCCATTGGGAGTGATGACGGTTGTAACCGGAGTTAGCGGTTCAGGCAAAACATCTCTTGTTAAACGCGTGCTTTATCCTGCCTTGAAGAAAATGTTTGGAGGTTATGGAGAACAAACAGGTTTGTTTGATAAGTTAACCGGGGATGTCAATAAAGTTTCTTCCATAGAACTGGTGGATCAAAATCCAATAGGAAAATCTTCTCGTTCAAATCCTGTTACTTATGTGAAGGCTTATGACGAGATACGCGCCCTGTATGCGGAGCAGCCATTGTCAAAAGCAAGGGGATACAAGCCTTCTCATTTTTCTTTTAATGTAGAAGGGGGGCGTTGTGAGTTGTGTGAAGGAGAAGGGGTGATTACTATAGAGATGCAGTTCATGGCCGATATTGATTTGATTTGTGAAGAATGCAATGGAAAACGATTTAAACAGGAAGTATTGGAAATTTTATACAATGACAAAAATATTTCTGATGTACTGAACCTGACGATTGACGAAGCAATAGAATTTTTTACTCCGTTTGAAAAAAAGAATCATTCCACAGAGAATAGAATTACTACCAAGTTGCAACCTTTAGCCGAGGTAGGGTTGGGGTATGTAAGACTGGGGCAGTCCTCGAGTACATTGAGTGGAGGCGAAGCACAACGCATCAAACTGGCTTCTTTTTTAAGTAAAGGCCATGCGCATGACCATACCTTATTTGTGTTTGATGAACCAACAACAGGCTTGCATTTTCATGATATAAAAAAGCTGTTACATGCTTTTAATGCATTGATAGCACAAGGAAATACTGTTCTTATTATCGAACACAATTCTGAAATAATAAAATGTGCCGACTGGGTGATTGACCTTGGTCCGGAAGGTGGTGATGCAGGTGGAAATATTGTGTTTGAGGGAGTTCCTGAAGACCTGATTGCCTGTAAAGAATCTTATACCGGTGTGTCATTAAAAGGCAAATTCACCACAACGCTAAAATCCAAAAAGAAAGTAGTGAAATCAGAATAGAACTTCTTTTTTTACCACAGATTAACACAGATTTAATTTGTATTTTTGATCGACAATTACTAAACCTTTATGAAAGAAAAAGTTGCGGCATTTGAACGACTGTTAAAGATTATGGATGAGCTTCGTGAGCAATGTCCGTGGGATAAAAAGCAAACAATGGAAAGCCTGCGACACCTGACGTTGGAGGAGACTTATGAATTGGCAGATGCAATCATTGAAGGCGATAGAAAAGAAATAAAAAAAGAATTAGGGGATGTTCTTTTACACATTGTTTTTTATTCCAAAATAGCATCCGAAACGAATGACTTTGATATAAAAGATGTCATAGATTTTTTATGTGAAAAAATGATTAAGCGCCATCCGCATATCTACGGAGACGTAAAGGTTAACAACGAAGAAGATGTAAAGAAAAACTGGGAACAATTGAAGTTGAAGGAAGGTAATATATCTACTTTGCAAGGTGTTCCTAAATCATTACCGGCCATGATTAAAGCCATGCGCATACAGGAAAAGGCACGGGGTGCAGGATTCGACTGGGATAACAAAGACCAGGTGTGGGCAAAGGTACAGGAGGAGCTGAAAGAATTTAAAGTTGAAGTAAGTGCGAAAAGTCCGGATCAGAAAAAAATAGAAGATGAGTTTGGTGATGTGTTATTTTCGATGATTAATTACGCCAGGTTTATGAATATTAATCCGGAAGAAGCATTGGAAAGGACGAATAAAAAATTCATTAAACGTTTTCAATACATAGAAGAAGCTAGTGTAAAAGCCGGCAAGACTTTATCCAGTATGACCTTAGCAGAGATGGATATATTGTGGGAGGAAGCAAAGTTATTATAGTTATGAATTATAAGTTATAAGTTTGTCGGTTTGAATAAGTACAATAGTTGCTCGGAGATTATCCCCCGCTGGCGGGAGCAGGGGGAGGAGAAGATACCGATAAAATATAAAATCAGAGTCAAGAATTGCAAAATCTAACAATGAAAAATAAAGTAGTAATCATAACAGGAGCCTCATCCGGGATTGGTTTTGCGTGTGCTGAAGCATTTGGAAAAGCAGGAGCGCGAGTGGTGGTAATTGCCGCCCGGAATATGGAGAAACTGGCGGAAGCTGAATCGAAACTTAAAGCAAAAGGAATCCAATGCCTGGCTGTAAAAACAGATGTAAGTATAGAAGACGATTGCAAAAATTTAATTGACAAGTCAGTTGAAGCATACGGAGCAGTGGATGTGCTCGTCAATAATGCAGGGCTTTCTATGCGTGCCTTGTTTAAAGATGTTGATTTGAATGTATTGAAACAATTGATGGATATCAATTTCTGGGGAACCGTTTATTGCACTAAATATGCACTACCTTATCTATTAAAAAGTCGGGGCTCTGTTCTTGGGATTTCTTCCATTGCCGGTAAAAAAGGAGTGCCGGCGCGTACCGGATATTCCGCTTCTAAATTTGCCATGGAAGGATTTTTGGAGACCATTCGTATTGAATATCTTAAAGTCGGATTGCATGTACTGGTCGTCAGCCCTGGTTTTGTCGCTACCAATATCCGTTATACTTCACTCACCAAAGATGGTTCAGCACAGGTAGATTCTCCACGTAACGAATCGGAAATGATGCAGCCGGAAGAGGTAGCAAAGCATATTTTACAGGCCGTAAAGAAAAGAAAAAGAGATCTTATACTGACAGCTCAGGGAAAACTGGTGGTGTTTTTAGATAAATTTTTTCCAGCCTTTATGGATAAAATGGTGTATGGCCATATGGCGAAGGAGAAGGATGCTCCTTTTTAATTATAAATTAGCACAAAGATTGATCGAAGACTATCCCCCGCTGGCGGGGGCAGGGGGTGGGTCTTGCAGAATCAGAACCAGAAGGATATAAAATAAAAATATGCAAATTACAGAAGTAACAACCGATACCGACCGCAAAGATTTTATTGAAGTTCCCTTAATACTATATAAAAATGATCCTGAATGGGTGCGGCCACTCGATCAGGATATAGAGGCTGTTTTTGATAAGAAGAAAAATAAATATTTCAGACACGGAGAAGCTACCCGTTTTATTTTAAAAGATGATCAACAAAAATTAATTGGACGGGTAGCGGTTTTTATAGACAGGAAATTAGCTAAAACATACGACCAGCCCACAGGTGGTATGGGATTTTTCGAATGTATTGATAATAAGGAAGCTGCTTTTCTATTATTTGATACGTGTAAAGAATGGTTGGCGGGTAAAGGAATGGAGGCGATGGACGGACCTATTAATTTCGGTGAAAAAGATAAATGGTGGGGATTGATGGTGGATGGTTTTTATGCTCCTTCCTATTGCACGAATTACAACCCTCGCTATTATCAGTCATTGTTCGAGGCCTATGGTTTTAAAACCTATTTCGAACAATTTAATTACATGTTGAAAACAGACTGCGTATTTCCGGAGAAGTATGCAGAGCGATCGGATAGAGTAGCGCGTGATCCTATGTATCATTGTGAGCACATTAAAAAAAATGCGTTGGCGAAATATGCGGAAGATTTCAGACAGATTTATAACAAGGCGTGGAGGAGTCATAATAATTTTAAGGGGATGGACAAAGAGCAAGCCCTGTCCATTATAAAGACGATTAAGCCTATAATGGACGAAGAGCTGATCTGGTTTGCCTATTACGACAAAGAGCCAATAGGTTTTTTTATTATCCTTCCGGAAATAAATCAGATAATAAAACATCTTGGTGGAAAATTAAACTGGTGGGGTAAATTAAAATTTGTTTTTTATAAATGGATGGGAGCCTGCACCAATATTTTTGGCGTAGCTTTCGGTATTGTGCCCGACCACCAGGGAAAAGGAGTGGAGGGTTTTATCATTATGGCAGTTGCCAAATTGGTACAGCCAAAAGGCAGATATAAAGAATTTGAAATGACATGGATTGGCGATTTTAATCCTTCCATGATTCACCTTGTGGAGTCATTGGGTTCTAAAAAAGTACGCACTTATATTACCTACCGAAAATTATTCGACGATACAAAGCTCTTTAAAAGAGCTCCTATCATCGATAAATAAAAATAATGGTTTGAACAGTAATCGTTTAGAAACTATTTGATAAAAATAACGAATTCAACTTGTATTGTAATGGTTAGGAATATATCTTTGCACCTCCTAAAAATAAGATTATACGATTCTGTAGCTCAGTTGGTAGAGCAATACACTTTTAATGTATGGGTCCTGGGTTCGAATCCCAGCGGGATCACCACTAAACAAAAAGGCCATCCTTCCATATTGGAAGGATGGCCTTTTTGTTTTGCGCGTGACCGTAAGCTTTGCTTTCCTATGCGCGAAACACGAGATTTCATTTTCTGAACCCATTATGAGCCAATCAAAGCATAACTCGTTATGTATGTTTTCTTTTATGAGATTTTCTCATGTCTTTAAATTTTAAACAGACATACTAAATAATTGCGATTTGGGGAGAGATCTCCAAAGACACGCATCGAAGGCCATACAGATATTACGTAAAAAAGGTTTGCCTCCGGCTTTCACTTTTAACCTGTGTGGGAAAACCTGAACAAGGCCATCTTTTTCAAACTCTCCCAGTCTTTCCAATGAACTATACAAAGTTTCGCATTGCTCGTCTTCGTTTACCCATGAAGTTTCGCCTGTACACATAATATTTAACATGTGTTTTCTGAGAATTAGGTCTTCTCTATTCAGCAAATGACCTCTGAAAAAAGGAAACGTTCCCTCATTAATCCTTTTATAATAGTCATCCAGATTTTTAACATTTTGTACAAAGGCAGTCCAACAATCACTGATGGAAGAGACGCTCAGCCCCACTAATAAGTTTGTTGAATTGGTTGTATATCCCATAAAATTTCGATGCAATGATTTGTTTTTAATGGCCTTACACAGGGAGTCCGATCGCAAGGCAAAATGATCCATCCCTATTTCCGAATATCCATCTTCATTAAATTTTTCTCTGCCAATTTTGTATAAAGCTTTCTTCTCAACATCGAGCGGAAGATCCTGTTCCGTAAATTTTTTTTGCGAAGGGTTTATCCAGGGAGTGTGCTCGTAGCTGTAAAAGGCAATTCGGTCGGGACGAAGCAGGCGTACTTTGTTAATCGTATCCATCATGCTTTTTCTTGTCTGAAAAGGAAGTCCATAAATGAGATCGAAGTTTATAGATGTATAACCGATGATACGGGCTAGTTTGGTTACATTTTCTACAGTTTCAAAAGATTGAATCCTGTTGATGGTAGTTTGTACTACCAGATCAAAATCCTGAATGCCTATGCTAAGCCCCCTGAACCCCAGATCAAATAAGGTTTTTAGATGTTCCAGTGTTGTATTGTTAGTACGGGTTTCAAAACTAAAGTCGGTTTCCGCACAGACAATTGCAGAACAAAGGATTCCTTCAATTAATTGTTTAAGATGTTCTGCTGAAAAAAAGGTGGGAGTGCCTCCTCCCAGATGAAGTTCTTTGATTCGGGGAGGGGTTTCAAAGAGATCGAGATACATCGTCCATTCCTTCAACAAAGCTTCAACATAAGGAACTTCTACTGTATGGTTTTTTGTGATACGTTTGTCGCTTCCGCAATAGGTACATAAACTTTCGCAGAATGGCAGGTGTATGTAGAGGCTGATCCCTTCTGATCGATTACTCGCATTAAAATACTGCCTGACCTCAAATTTCCAAGCATCTTCTGTAGGAGGAATTTCAGTCCAGTAAGGTACAGTAGGATAACTGGTATATCGGGGTCCGGCGATGTTGTATTTTTGTATTAACCTTTTGTTCATGAGAAATAAGAATTTATTAATCTACCGATTGATCGGTTTCAAACCATTCTGCAAAAGACGAAGGCGTTTCCTTAAGTTTTAAGCTATATAGTTTAACATGAGGAGGTAGTTGTTTTTTGATGCTGCCGGAAAACTGAAGGAGCATGTTTTCGCAGGTAGGCTGGAAGGGCACGATCCATTTTTTTCTGAACAACTCACCTGCTTCCGGAAGGTTGGCGTAGGGTGCATTTTCATTGAGCATTATAGAATGATCCAATCTGTCTACTATGCATTCTTTCACTATAGATTTTATGATTCCGAAATCAATAACCATACCTAGACAAGGACTTTCCTTTTCTGATTCCGGTTTCCCGATAATGGTCACCCATAGTTCGTACGAATGCCCGTGTACATTTTTGCATGGACCATCATAGCCAAATAGGGCATGGGCCATTTCGAAATGAAATATTTTTGTTACTCTTATAAACCCCATATTTTTTTTACTCTGTTAATTAAACTTTTCACAATTGTTATGACAAAATTTGTTGAATTATTGTACGAAATTATTTTTTCCCCAATACTATTTACTATTCAATCCAGCCAGATATAAGTTTTCTTTTGTTCGGTATTCTTTGGCACTATCACCAAAGCTAAAACGTCGGAGAATGAGGCAGGATGTTGCAACGTATGCATTATTAAAAGATTTTCGCTTTGCACAAGCTGTTCCTGAAATTTGCTTTTTTCTTTAAGCACATTTATGGCTGCCTGAAGATCAGACAGATTCTTAATCTTGATCATCTTTGAATACTTCTTTTATCAGGAAATTGCTGATCATTCTTTTGTAGAAATTTCTGAATAATTTGATCTTCAGCCAGCACACAAAATAAAAGCCGGCTACCAGAGAAAAGCCTATAGCATTGCTTTTAAAATAGTCACTAAGAAAAAATGCGAGTCCTAAATTTATAAACAACAGAAAAGACAAGAAAAATATCCAGAACATACTGCTTAACAACAGGCCAGACAAGAGGCTTGTCAATCTTTGTTTTACCTGTAATTCGAATAGATCTATTCGGGTTTGGATATATTGTTTGATATGATCAGCCAGACGATCTATTGATGATTTTTCTTGTTCCATGCTTGATCCTTTTTTAAATTCCCATAAAGGCATCTTCCTCCGGATCTTTTGTATTGGATTTACCAGGTATCTCGTCTTTGAGATCTTGCAATTTTTGAACTATTTTTTTTCTTGTTTCAGAACCTTTATCCGGTGCGAATAAAATGCCCAAAGCGAGTCCTGAAAGTGCTCCTCCAAGTAAAGCCAGCAGAAATCTTGATTGATTTTTCATGGTCTTTGCATTTATTTAAACCATTGTAAATATAGTTTCAGATCCCATCGAAAAATATGACTTGTATCATGTTCTAAAATTAAAGCGATAGCTTTAGTAAAAATGATCTTGGTCATTTTTGCGTATGCACATCTGTTCTATATTTGATGTTTGAATGAACAATTATTAAGAAATGAAGCTGGTAAGTTGTCATGCTGAACATTCTGCGTTGAAGCAGAATGTTCAGCATGACATTGAATTAAGGATTTGCGTTAATTGTCATTAGTAGACCGAAGAATCTGCTTCAATGCAGAATGCTCAATATGACAAGAAATAAATAGAACACAGAAACAAAATTTTCACCGTTCAAGAAAAAATTAAAAACGAATAAATTCAAGCATATGAGTACCATATTAAATCTGACATTAGCTGAACTTGCCATTTGTGAACCTTATTCTATAGCTATTTTTGAAAAGTACAACATCGATTATTATAAAAAAGGTTCGCGTACCCTGCATGAAGCTTGTATGGAAAAAGGAGTAGATGATCTATTAATGTACAAAGAATTTTCCCAACATGAGGATAACCCTGCTAAAGATTCAACAGCAATAAATTACGATGACTTGGATATAGAAAGGTTCATTGATCATATTGAAACAAAGTACCATGCAAAAGAAGCGCTGACATTACCTTTATTATACGACCAGATAAAATTTTTGAAAGAAGAGCAGGGACATCTGTACCCTAAAATGGTGGAACTGAAAATTATCTTCCGAGTGATGATGGACGAGTTGAAAGACCATGCTGCCAGAGAAGAAAAAGTGCTTTTTCCTTATATTAAAAAAATGGCTGACATGAGAAAAAATAAAACCAAATCGCTGACGCAGATTTCATTAATTACCAATCCACTCCGGCTCCTAGAGTTTGAGCATGAACATACCGACTCTGAGATAGATACTATCAGAAGCATAACCGATAATTATTTTGTACCCGATAATGCTAGCAAAGAATACCAATTGTTAATGGAAGAATTATCCGATTTTCAAAAAACATTTCATGAACATATCCATTTAGAAAATAATATTTTATTTCCAAAAATTATTGAACTGGAAACGGAACTTTTAGAGTCTATCAGATATAATCTTCAGTAGGACTTAGTGTGTCTCATCAAGGATTTTTCTGCCTTCGGGTGTACTTATATTTTTAGACAGCCTTGTTCACAACCTGTGCTTCCAGCTCAATAATTTTTGGAAATAAAATATTATTTTCTAAATGGATATGCTGATGCAGATCGTCTTCGAATTCCTTTAGCTTTGCAAAAGACACACGATAAGTAGTACAGGCATCTATAGGAGGCGTATAGCCATTTGTGAGGATATTAATAGCCTCCATTTCATTACCCACAGCTTCATGTTCCAGCTCCATCATTTTTATAGGATTATTAACCGTTCCAAAGCAGCTTAAATCAAATGCTGTTGCATTTTTATCAACCTCAACAAGCTTTTTTATATAAGGAAATAAAATTTCTTCTTCCTTTTTCATATGTGGAATAAGGTCTTCGATCACTTTTAAAAATCCATTTGCTATTTCAATAGTTTCGGGATGTCGATCACCATGCACTTTTGCTACTTTTTGTGTATATTCATACAGTATGGGTATAGCCTCGGCAATGTATTTATGATGTGTGTTAAGTATATAATCTACCAGAAAATCGGGAGTCCAGTTGTTGAAGTCCTGTGATGATAATTTTTGTTTTTCGTCAATAGCTTTCAGCTCTTTTTCAATTTGAACCACATCCAGTCCTTTCTCATCACATACTTTGCTTAATGTTTTTTTTCCACCACAACAAAAATCTATTCCGAATTTTTTAAATATTTCGGCTTTACGAAAGTCTTTGGCAACAAGATCTCCGATAGAAGGTTCTTTTTCTCCTGCCTTTAATTTTGAAATTTTAACCTTCCAATAATCCGGACCTTCTTCTAAGTATTGCCAGATGAAAATATTACCTCTTTCGCCCAATAGCTGGTAATACAGGGGCTTTGGATCATGGTCGTTATGTATTATAAATGATTCTCCTTGTATAAGGGCATCAAATTTTTGAAAGATGGTGGGATGTTTAAACTTTGGTTCGATAACAGTTACATCCAGAATTTCGATTGTTTCCATTTTTATTTTTCTTAATTCTATGTAAATGATATTTTTTGTTTAAGTAATGGTCAGGTATTCCGCCAGAGAAAGATTAACAAGATATTGTTCAATAGTTTTTAATTCTTTAATCATATTGTTTCTATAAGAATCGGATTCACGAAGCATTTTATCTGCAAGTTTTTTATAGTATTCAATTCCCTCTAGTAAATTATTTTTAAAATTCGAGACATATTTCTCTTGTTTTGCATTATAAGCCTCGATGTTTTTTCTAATTTCTTTTTTCAAATAATCTACATACATGATTAATTCATTTACAAACATGTTAGGTCGTTTCAGAGAATTCAACAGATCCGTACGTCCATAAATATGACTGACCATTTCTTCAAGGTTTGTAATGGTAGAGAAATAAGCGAGGTTAGGCCCGGGACAAATGGCTACTGCCTTCATCCTTTTAGGATTAATTATATTATTCTTAAGAAGCACAGACGTTCCGAGACCTTCACATAAGCAATCTTTTTCTGTTATTTTATCCACTTCATCTTTATAAGCTTCTTCAGACAGACCTTTCTCTTTTATCTGTATAAGCTTAAGTCTCTGATATTGGCGCGATGCTGTACAGATTGGCTTATCTGTAAATTCTGTATTCGTAGAAAGGAACTTTTCAAGGCACGGACTGCCGGGCTTGCCTTTTGCGATACGCTTTTGACGCTGTTCCTCAGAACTGCTGGGATGGAAATTATTAAATGGAATACCCAGCGGGGATGCATAACTTAGATAATAGTCTTCTTTTTTTGCAGACGCCATTAGTGCCAATGTTGCATCATCAACATTGGTCACTTCAGGAACTAACAGAAATGGACTTCCCCACCCGGTACTATTAGTTTCATAATAATCTAAAAGAAATTGATGTTCATTCGCTGTTCCTATTCCTCCCTGAACAGTAATTTTAGGCTTAGATGAAGAGGGTAAAGTAAGAAGACCTTTTGCATTCAACGTGGCATTACAACTGTCTAACAATTCTTTTGTCAACTCGCCTCTTTTTAATTTGAACTCTTCCATAATAGGTCCTAATAATACCCCTTCAGTAGCAAATGCATGCCCGCCACAGTTGAGGCCGGATTCGATACGAAATTCAGATATCCAGATGCCTTTTTTTGCCATAAATTTTCCCTGTATAAGGGCCGACCGGTAGTCACTTACTTTTAAGATGACTTTCTTTTTTAAAAGACCTTCTTTGGTAGGAAAAAAATCACTGAAAGATTCAATATATGAATAGAGGCGTGGATTCAATCCTGCAGAGAAAATAATGGACGAATTAAGATCACTTTCTGCAAAACCACGAAGGGCTGACATAGCATCTGAAAATTCAGGAGGAAGAGGCGTTCCATCTTCCTCTGAAAAAATTGTTCGGTCCAGTTTTGTCATAATATTTACATCAATAGTCCCGGTTTCGATTTTATCGCGAAGCTGTTGTTGCAATAGATATCTGGTTTTCCCCTCGCTTGCTAGCATCAGCAGATATTGCTTTTTGACGAATGAATTATCCGGAAGCATTGTAAAATATTTCGTCAGATCATTGCCTTGTTCAAAAGGCAGTTTCTTTAAATCGGATGCCTGTTTTAATGTAATTCTGTTTATAAGGTTGAGATAGGCGGTAATGCGTTTGGCACGAAAATCAACATCGCTTCTGGTTATAGGAATGTATTCTTCGTTAATTTGATCACAATAATATTTACGCATCTCTTCAATAAGGTTATCCTCAATGATGGAGATCACGGATGAAATACCATATTTGGCAACCTTTACAGGAGTATCGATTGTAAATCCCAATCCCATAACGGGAATATGGAAGGTATGTAAAGATGAATCATTCATGGGTATTATAGTTAAAGACTACTTTTTATACAAAGAACCGTATCCCAGATTGTTTAAAATATGACAATAGTCAGTTAATAATTTGATTTTTGACATAGATTTGTAGTATATGATCTTAAATTCCTAAGGTCCAAAAGCAATTAAGATCTTATTTGAATAATTTTCACAGGACAGACTTTGACTGCATGTTCATTTGTTTCTAATTCTCTATCGGATACTTTTACTCTCCAGAAACCATTTTTTGCAACAGCATTTTTTAAAACACTTTTGCCGTCTTCTTTCGACATGATCCACCTTTCAGGAGCCAGCTCAACACAATAATTGCAGCCGATACATTTGTTGCGTTGATGGATAATAGTAATCATGTTGTTTCACTTACTAATTTATACAGTTTGTCACTGGGCCTTATGGATGTGTCCAGTTTAAAACAGCAAATATCTCCTTTGGTCACTATTTGGGTTGGGCCACTATCGTTGTGAAGCTCATTCACAACTGTTTCTATAACGCCTGTTGTAGGACCTATAATTAGAATCTTGTCACCCAACTGAAGTTGATAATTTTCAATCTTAAACTCTGCTACACCGATTTTAGAATAATACTTTGATCCTTTTCCTAAATAGACTTTTTTCGTTTTAGCTTTTGACCCTGATGTATCTGTCCATTCTCCCAATTGTTGCCCTAAGTAATAACCCGACCAGAAACCGCGGTTAAAAACAGTGTCCAGCTGCTGTTTCCAATGTTGCATTTTATCCTTTGTATACGTGCCGTTTAAGTAGGCATCAACAGCTTCATGGTAACATCTGGAAACAGTTTTAACATATTCCGGACCTTTTCCTCTTCCTTCTATTTTGAGAATTGAAACGCCTGTATCAAGTACCTGATCAATAAAATCTATGGTGCATAAATCCTTTGTGGACATGATGTATTCGTTTTCTATTTCCAACGTATGACCATCTTCATTATCCGTTACGGTGTAAGTTCTACGGCAGTTTTGAACACAAGCTCCCCTGTTGGCTGAAGCATTGTGCGTATGTAAACTAAGATGGCATTTTCCTGAAACAGCCATACACAAGGCTCCATGAACAAAGATCTCTATTGCAATAAGTTTCCCTGAAGGTCCTTTAATTTGTTCTTTTTTAATCGCATCGACAATATTTTTTATTTGTATCAGGCTGAGTTCCCGTGCCAGCACAACAGTATCTGCAAATGCAGCATAAAACTTTATAGTTTCAACATTGGTGATGTTTACCTGAGTGGAAATATGAACCTCCATTTTTGCATTGTGGGCATATGAAATGACAGCCTGATCGGCTGCAATGATTGCTGTGATACCTGCTTCTTTGGCTTTGTGAATAATTTTTTTTACAACAGAGAGATCATGGTCATAAATAATAGTATTCAATGCCAGATAGGATCTGATATTATTCTTCCTACAGATATTGGCCACTTCTTCAATATCAGCAAGCTTGAAATTCATCGTGGCACGCGCCCTCATATTCAATTGTTCAACACCAAAATAAATGGCATCTGCTCCTCCCTGAATGGCCGCAATTAAAGAGTCCATTCCACCAGCAGGTGACATAATTTCTATTTTTCTCTGATTCATAATTCTTTCAAAAATAGCGTAAGTTCTCTTACAGAATCATGATCCAGATCATGTTTTAAATTTATGTTAAATCAGTAATTAAATTGTAAGAAAAGTATCATTGAGCAATGATGATTTGTTTTTTTATTTATGTCTTTTTTTTAGTCTGAGTTTGACGATCCATTTCCTGCTTAAAATGTTAATACAGCAATGATCAATAAGGCAACTCCCATAATAAAAAAGAATAACGAACCGAACAGTATTTGTTTGTTTTTGTTCAAAGAATTGTTTTTCAAGGTATAAATAAATCTGATTATCAACAACATGATAAAAAGCCAGGCTGAACCGATTAAAATATAGTTTGACATATCAATAAAATTTTAGAATAAAGGCATCCTACATCCTTGTCCTCTGATAAAATTCTTTATGAATTTTATCAGAGGATTGTTAGTAAAACTAATTCAATTATACTTTTGTAATTCACTTTCAATAGTTGTCATCACAAGCCCTTTCAAAAAGGGTATATCTTCCATATTCATACCTGCTGTTTCAATTGGTTTGTGAATAACAGCTCTGGCAATCCCCGGTCTGCCTAATCCTTTAAGAAAACTACCATTTTGTAATAAAGCCCAATTATTGATAAATGTAATTGGAACAATAGGTATCTGTTTTTCGATAGCTAGTTTGAAAGCTCCGTTTTTAGAGGATTGCATTTGAGGCGCTTTTTTTGAAATACTTCCTTCGGGAAAAAGGAAAACGGAAATCCCTTGGTCAAGATAATGTCCTGCTTTCACGAATGCTTTATGTGAACTCACTGTACTTTTCCTGTCAACTGAAATGTTTATTTTCTTAATAAGAATCTTAAATAATGGGATTTTTTCTAACTGTTGTTTAGCCAAAGCGACAAATACGTTAGGAATGATAATGTAATTGTAGATGATGTCGAGGTAAGAAGTATGATTCGAGCAATATATACAGGGCATTGGATGCTTGTTGTCCGGTATTTCCCTTTTCACTGAAGCCCATATTCCGGCACTAAAAAAGAGCCAGTGAGCCCACATTTTTGTAAGTTTGAAGCCGTTAGTTATGTCTTTTCCATTCCAGAAAGCAAGATAGAAGAAAGGATAAAACAGAATTAGGCTGATGATAAAACTCAGCAGGAAATATATTTTCCAGATAGATCGAAAAATAATAATGGGAATGTTAATTAGTACCATGTTACAAAAATACTGTATGTAAAAAGGGTAAAATATGATAAAAGATAGGTTTAAAAATCCTTTTCTTTTTTTAATCTTACAGGTAGAAAAAAAAAGAGGCTGTAGTTTATACAGTCTCTCTTTTAAATATAATAATATTAACTACAACCAAGACTGGTTCCGCAATTCAAACATTTATAACACGAGCCTGATCGGATGGTAATATGCCCGCACGATGAACATACCGGAGCATCACCCATCATATTACCTAAGTACTGTTGGTTTTGCTGTTCCGCAACGAGATCAGGGTGTAACGATTTAATCATGATCTTTTTTTCAGCGTTGGTAGGGTATTGAACTTCGTTTTTTTCAATCAAGGTCGGTTTTACCTGCACCAGATCCAGCCTGTTAAGATATTCGAAGCCTAGTAAACGAAACAGGTAATCGACAACAGATGTTGCGTTTTTAATATTCGGATGATCTACCATTCCTGAAGGTTCAAAACGGGTGAATGTAAATTTTTCTACGAACTCTTCCAATGGTACACCGTATTGCAAACCGATAGAAACTGAAATTGCAAAACAGTTTAGGAGTGATCTGAAAGATGCGCCTTCTTTGTGCATATCAATAAATATTTCTCCAAGCGTACCATCACTGTATTCGCCCGTACGGACAAAGAGTGTATGACCACTTATTTTCGATTTTTGTGTAAAGCCTCCTCTTCTTGCCGGTAGCCTTTTTTTATGTATGATATTCGAAAGTTGTTTTTTAAAACGAGTGTCGGTAGAGAGCTGTAAAATATTTTTTGCTGCTTCTAATACCTGCTCAGGCGTTAAGTCTTCCAGCTTCACACTTTCCGAATTCTTTTCCGAATTGGTGTCTGATTTTTCTGTTTTACTGGACAACGGTTGAGATAACTTGCTTCCATCTCTGTAAAGAGCATTCGATTTAAGTCCCATTGACCATGACAATTCATAACAATCTTTTATTTCGTTCACAGTCGCGTCATTAGGCAGATTGATAGTTTTGGAGATAGCTCCTGAAATAAATGGCTGAACGGCGGCCATCATTTTTATATGTCCATGTGGGTGGATAAATCGCTCTCCTATTGTTCCGCAACGGTTGGCACAATCGAATACCTGTAAGTGTTCAGGCTTTAATAATGGAGCACCTTCAATGGTCATGGTGCCACAAACATAATCGTTTGCTTTTTTTATTTGTTCTTCTGTAAAACCTAAGGCATTTAATAAGTTAAAGGAAGGATTCCGAATCTGATCTTCGTTGTATCCTAGCCGCTCCAGACATTCCTTACCTAAAGTATATTCGTTAAAAACGAAATGGATATCAAATGCTGCTAAAGCCGTATCTTCTAATTTTTTCAGATCAGTTTTACTAAAACCCTTTTCCAACAAAGTATCAGCATTAATAAAAGGAGCCCCTTTAAAGGATGCTTTTCCTTTTGCGTAGTCTACGATATTTTTTATTTCTTCCGTATTGTACCCCAACGTTTTTAAAGCTAGCGGTACAGATTGATTGACGATTTTAAAATATCCGCCTCCTGAAAGTTTTTTAAATTTTACGAGAGCGAAGTCTGGTTCTACTCCGGTTGTATCACAATCCATCAAAAGCCCGATGGTGCCAGTGGGAGCAATAGCTGTTACTTGGGCATTTCTGTATCCGTGTTTTTCCCCTAACATGATGGCACTATCCCAGGCATTGCATGCAGCTTTTAATAAGTAATCCGGACAATTAAGGGCATCTATTCCTTGAGGTTTTATATGCAGACTTTCATAGGCCTCTGGAACATTATAGGCTGCGAAACGATGATTTTTAATAACACGAATCATATTTGCCTTATTCTCTTCGTATTTTGAAAAAGGGCCTAAAACAGAAGCAAGTTCGGCTGATGTTTTATATGCTGTTGCAGTCATTATGGAAGTGATAGAAGCACCTATGGCACGAGCTTTATCACTGTCGTAAGGAATTCCTGCAACCATTAATATAGAGCCAAGGTTGGCATATCCCAAACCCAGAGTACGGTATTCATAAGATAGTTGTGCTACTTCTTTTGAAGGAAACTGTGCCATCAGAACAGAAATTTCTAATACAACAGTCCAAAGTCTGGAGGCATGTTCAAATAAATCAGTATTAAATTCCTGTTTTTTTTCATTATAGAATTTCCTCAGGTTAAGAGAAGCCAGATTGCACGCGGTGTTGTCGAGGAACATATATTCCGAACAAGGATTGGATGCTTTTATACGACCTCCTTCAGGACAAGTATGCCAATCGTTGATGGTGGTATCGAACTGAACACCCGGGTCAGCACATTGCCAGGCTGCTTCTGCAATAGCATCCCAAAGTCTTTTGGCTGGAATTTTTTTGATAGTTTTTCCTGTTGTTCTTGCAGTTAGTTCCCAAGGTTTATCTTCTTTCAAACATTCGAAAAAGGAATCTGGCACTCTTACCGAGTTATTGGCATTTTGCCCTGACACAGTTTTGTACGCTTCGCCTTCGTAGTCTGAGCTGTAGCCGGCTGCAATAAGAGCTGCTACTTTTTTTTCTTCTTCCATTTTCCATGAGATGAATTCTTCTATTTCAGGATGATCCAGGTCGAGAGAAATCATTTTAGCTGCACGCCTTGTTGTACCTCCGGATTTTATTGCTCCGGCGGCCCTGTCGCCGATTTTAAGAAAGGACATCAATCCGGATGAGGCTCCTCCGCCGGATAATTTTTCATTAGCTCCTCTGATATTTGAATAATTAGTACCCACACCAGAGCCATATTTAAAGATACGGGCTTCGCGAACGATCAGGTCCATAATTCCGCCCTCATTTACAAGATCATCATCTACCGATAAAATAAAACAGGCATGAGGCTGCGGGTGTTCATATGCGGAGGATGATTGCTTTAATTTTCCTTTAACCGGATCAACATAATAATGCCCTTGTGCATCACCTTTTATTCCATACGAATTGTAAAGACCGGTATTAAACCACTGGGGGGAATTAGGAGCAGCAACCTGGGCCAATAACATATATACCAGCTCATCGTAAAACACCTGTGCATCATGATTTGTTTTAAAGTAATGATGGTTTTGTCCCCAATATTTCCAGCATTCTACCATTCGATGAACAACCTGCTTTACAGAGGTTTCGCATCCTGTTTTATTTTGATCAATAGGAACGCCGGCCTTTCTAAAATATTTTTGAGCCAAGATATCAGTAGCCACCTGCGACCATTCAGCAGGAACTTCTACATTGTTCATCTCAAAAACAATTTCTCCGGAAGGGTTTCGAATAATTGAGGATCTGAGTTCATATGTAAATTGGTCGAACGGACTTATAGTATCTTTTGTATAAACCCTCTTAAAAGTTAGGCCGGTGGCAGGTTTTTGCTGTTGTTTTTTGGTGTTCATGTTTTTATTTTTTATGTACCACAAGGACTAATTAAAGCCTCCTTAAAAACATGACATTAGTCAGTTATCTCAACTTGTTATAAACAAAAACGAATAAGAAATTAACAATTAATTATTCTACTCTCTCTTGTAGCTCACTCTTGTAAGAGACGTGAGTGCTTTAACAAGAACAACTACTACCCCCAGTAATAAAAGCACAAAGCAAAAAAAGAATATACTTACAGGATTATCTCTAAAAAAACTGATGAAAGGATCATTCCCTTTTTTCTCAGGCTCTTCAATTGTTTTTACTGAAGGAGCCGGATTCGGAGTTTTTGCTACTTCAGTAAGTGATGCACTCTCCGTTTTTATATAATTTAGCAGTGCTTTAATATCCTTCTCCTTTAACTGCGCAAAATCTGGCATGGGAATCTGATTATTGTTATTAAACAATTCAACAGCTTTAGGATCTTTGTTTTTTACCATAGTCTGTGAAGACCGGATCCATTTGTTCAGCCATTTTTCATCATGACGTTGATCTACGTTTTTTAAATCGGGACCCACAAGTTTTCCTTTTCCAACAGTATGACAAGTCGTACAATTGGTTTTAAAAATTTCGGGACCTTCAGCAGCATTTATTGTGGATACAGTTGTAATAAATGAAGTAGCAAGTAAAAGATATTTAACAGTTTTCATCGGTATATAATTTATTCGTTTTTAATTTTTTTATTCAGATATTGCAAAGGAACTCTTTTCAAGAATTATGCCATCCTAAGGCAGTTTCATCGACCGATTGGTATAATTTTTTTATCACTATATATAATTTTAGAGATTAAAACATACTGATCGTTACAGACAGAAGCCACTTATTTATATGGGATTCTTGTGCCTTCAAAAATAGTAGATAATAGCATTGTGTTTTATGACAATAATCATCTGAGGGAATGATTTAAGTCATCTGAAAAAAGTTATTAAAGGAACAATTTTACATGTTGATTATCTTACCTTATTCAGCTTATGAGAAACCATTTATTTAACACACCGTGTGAAGAATGCCCAGCACGGTTAATTTCTGTTTTTTGTAATATTGACAAACAGTCTGTGGAATTGCTTGAAGCTGGGAGAAATACAGAATTTTATAAAGCAGGCACCACTATATTTCATGAAGGGGCTCATCCTGCAGGGTTATATATTATCCAGAAAGGAAAGGTTAAAATATTTAAAAATGCAGGTCAGAAAAGAGAACAGATTGTAAGGTTAATTAAAAAAGGAGATATATTCGGATACCGTTCCCTTATCGGGAATGAGAATTACTCTGCTTCCGCTGCTGCTTTAGAGGACACTCATGTATGTTTTATACCGTACACTATTTTTACTCATTTGATGAAGAGTAATCCATCGGTTTATGGAAATGTAATTCAGTTATTAACTTATTCATTGAAGTTGGCAGAAACGAGAATAAAAAATATTGCACAAAAAAACTTACGATCAAGGCTTGCCGAATCTATCATCTTATTATATTCAATGTTTGCTTCTGAAAATGAAAAATATGTTATCGATATAAAATTATCCAGAGATGAGTTGGCAAGTTTTGTTGGAACCGCAACAGTCTGTGTTATCCGCATACTAACAAATTTCAGAGAAGAAGGAATTCTAGAATTTCAGGATAAAAAAATAAAAATATTGAAGTATGAATCCTTATTTATGATTGCACAAATTTTTGATTAGCATTCAATTTGTTTGAACCATTCCAGCTTTTTGCCTATTCCAAAATTATTATCTGTCATCTTTATAAAATTCAAGCAAATGGCCCAAAAAGTACCTTTCATTAAAAGTGCATGAGGATATCTTTGATAATAATTATTCCGGGCAATCGCCCAATTTTTATCCTGAGCAACATTCATAATAATTCCTTGAAATTGTATTCCCTGAACTTTACTCAGCATTTTCTTTTCCGGTAATATAGAGCCCGCCACCTTATTGTTTTCGAGAGATTCACGAATGTGCTTCGTATTAAGATCTGATTTAAATACTATAGCATTAAATTCTTCGCTGTAATAATAAAAGCAAATGGCCGTATATGGAACATCTTTATGACTGGTAGCAATTGTAAATAAATTATTTTCTGCTATAAATGAAATAATATGTTTATCGGGATTCATCTTGCTTACAAGTTTAATTTAATATAGCATACAGTATTATAAGCCAAATATCTCCATCTTTGCCCTGACAAAAAATGATTTTTGATAGCTATCTTAATATTTTTTGATAGGTATTGTTTAACTCTTAGAAATGTTTAAATTAAAAAATATTTTTTTTTAAAGAAGAATTATCCATGAGTATTAAGCTCGATGCTGAAAATTATTCCATAAATAATGATCTTATCAATCATTATTGTCCGCCTGATTGGATTCAGGTACTGAACAGGAAAAAAAGCACTTGGCGTTATAAAAAAGGTGAACTTATTATTAACGAAGGTGCTTATGTTAACGGTGTTTACTTTATTCACAAAGGTAAGGTAAAAGTATATAAGAGTGTTAACAGTGAAAGCTGTCAGGTGGTAAGGCTTTCTAAAGATGGTGATATGTTAGGACACCGCGGTGTCGGTTATGAAAGTAATTACCCGATATCAGCTACTGCTCTCGAAGAGTCTATAATATCATTCATCGAAATTGATTTGTTCATAGAGGTTTTACGCAACTCGCCGGATTTAATACTTCGCCTTATGCATTTTTTTGCTGATGAATTACGTCGGTCAGAAATCCGCTACAAAAACAGCGTTACTATGACCGTAAGAGAAAAAGTGGCGGAAGCACTTCTTCTTATCATAGATGCGTTCGGAATTTCTCCCGACAATATGCTGAATATTTCTTTAAGCAGACAAGGCATCGCTGATATTGCAGGAACTACGAAGGAACAGGTGTCGAAGTTTCTTTCTGAATTTAAGGAGGCTAATATTATTGATTTGAAAAGTAAAGACATCGAATTGAAGGATATCGAACGCCTGCGTGGTCACATTTTTTATTCTTCCTTTTAGAAAGCTGCAAAAAAAACACAAATTGCAAGTGCATATCTTGAAGGTATCTGATTTTCATAAACTGATTTTAGTCATATTAATCTTTACGAAAAAAGCTCTTTTTTCATGAGTTATATCATTCCCTCCGACCTGAGGCTACTATAACTTTGCTCTCATTGGAATGGATCAGTTCTTGCAAGATAATGCATTTTCTAATCAGAAAAAACTTGTAGGAAAATCCTTCAAGAGATTATTAAGAATTTTAATATCTTTTAGAAACCATTCAGGAAATGCTGAATTTTAGCAATTAGTATCGAAAAAAAAAATAAACAGTTTCTAAAACAATAAATAAAATGAAAACACAACAATTAAAAATGAGAGGTAGGAAGTTAGGTCTTTTGTCTCTTTCTATTGCAATGGCTTTTCTGGCAAGCTGCTCGAATAGCGAGAAGCCAGAGGAGAATGCTTCCGAACAATCAACAGAAACTGCCAAGGAGGCTCCGGTTGTAAACACTGATCCGATGAAAAATAAGGGTATTGGCCCTATTACCAGCGTGGAAATTACGGCACTTAATAATGCACTTGCTGAAAAAGGAAAGGGAGTGTTTGAAAAAAAATGCTCTTCCTGCCACAAATTCGATGTGAGATACGTTGGTCCGCCCCTTAAAGGTGTTACAACAAGAAGAACTCCTGAATGGATCATGAACCAGATATTAAATCCTCTTGAAATGGAGCAAAAAGATCCAATAGGAAAAGAACTCCTAGCAACATTTATGACTCAAATGACATTCCAGAATGTTACCCAAGACGAAGCAAGAGCAATTTTAGAATATTTCAGAAAAACAGATTCTCAATAATCCATCACAAATAAAAAACAAAAATGAAAACTTTCTATTTACCGGGAAAAAGCCTTTGTATTGCAGCGAGCCTTCTCCTTGGTTTTGCGATTACTGCATGTAATCCTAAAAAAGATCATAAAGCCACCAGCGTGGTTGGAAATGATGCTGCTGAAAAAGTATACATCGCACCCGGTAAATACGACGAATTGTATATGTTTACTTCAGGTGGATTTAGCGGACAGGTAAGTGTTTACGGACTTCCATCTGGTCGCTTATTAAAAGTACTGCCTGTGTTTTCCCAAAATCCAGAAAATGGATACGGTTATACAGAAGAAACAAAACCGATGCTGCAAACCTCTCATGGCTTTATTCCTTGGGGAGACGCGCATCACCCTCAATTATCCAAAACGGATGGAAACAATGATGGCAGATGGTTGTTTATCAATGAAAACAATACACCCAGAATCGCCCGTTTAAATCTAAAAACATTCAAAACGGAGGAAATCATAGAAATACCTAATAGTTCTGGAAACCACTCGTCACCTTATTGTACGGAAAATACAGAATACGTTGTTGCAGGAACACGATTTAGCATACCAACTGATAAATCGGATGTTTCCATCAGTACCTATAAGGAAAATTTTAAAGGTATTCTTTCTTATATAAAAGTGGATCCTAAAAATGGTGCAATGAATCTTGCTTTCCAAATTGAAGCGCCACCATTCAACTGGGATTTGAGCCGTTCAGGTAAGGGAGTATCACACGATTGGTCTTTCTTCTCCTGCTATAATTCAGAAGAGGCGCATAGCTTGCTCGAAGTCAATGCCAGTCAAAAAGACAAAGATTATATCCTTTGCGTGAACTGGAAAAAAGCTGAACAATATGTAGCACAAGGAAAAGGGAAATTCCGACCTAGCACGTATTACCACAACTACATGGATGAGTCTAAACAAACAGCCTTCTCTGAAGTAAGAAAAGGATCGATCGTTCTTGATCCAAGAGATTGTCCGGGTATGATGTATTTAGTTCCATGTCCTAAATCTCCCCATGGTGCTGATGTTGATCCAACCGGCGAATATATTGTTGGTGCCGGGAAATTAGCGGCTATAATACCCGTATTTTCTTTTACTAAAATAACAAAGGCTATTGAAGCAAAAAGTTTTGAAGGGGATGAAAGTGGCATTCCAATTATAAAATACGAAGCTGCTTTGGCAGGAGAGGTGCAGAAACCGGGACTAGGTCCTTTGCATACAGAATTTGATGATAAAGGATATGCTTATACGTCTATGTTTGTTTCATCAGAAATTGTAAAATGGAAATTGGGAACCTGGGAAGTGGTTGACAGAAAACCAACCTATTATTCCATTGGGCATTTAATGATTCCGGGAGGAGACTGCAAAAAACCATATGGTAAATATGTTGTAGCGCTGAATAAAATCACGAAAGACAGATACCTTCCAACAGGTCCTGAATTAACACAAGCAGCACAGTTGTATTCAATTGAAGGCGAGAAAATGGAATTATTACTTGACTTTCCGGTTATAGGTGAACCGCATTATGCACAAGCGATTGCAGCGGATCTTGTTACTAAAGATCAGGTAAAGTTCTATAAACTGGAAGACAACCATCATCCTTATGCAACCAAAAATGAAAAAGATACCAGGGTTGAAAGAAAAGGAAACGAAGTACATGTGTATGCAACTACCATGAGATCTCATTTCTCTCCTGATAATATCGAAGGCATTAAAGTTGGCGATAAGGTTTATTTCCATGTAACAAATCTTGAACAAGACTGGGATGTTCCACATGGCTTCGCAGTAAAAGGAAATGAAAACTCTGAATTGCTGATTATGCCGGGCGAAACATGTACCATTACCTGGACTCCGAAGGAAGCCAATATGTATCCGTTCTACTGTACAGATTTCTGCTCTGCATTGCATCAGGAAATGTCAGGATACATAAGAGTATCGCCTAAAGGTTCAAATGTACCTTTGTCTTTTAGCTTAGGTAAATAGTTGAGGTTGGAATAAATACAGGGGGCAGAAATTCCCCCTTTATTTTAAACGAGAAAGACCATGAAAAAAAGTTCGAGAATAATTGTGTTTGTGTTGTCTCTTTCCCTTGTCGCAGCTTATTTTCTGCCATTTTGGGAAATTGATTTGGACGCGCCACAATATCCGGAAGGCTTAGGGATGAAAATCTGTATTAATAAAATGACCGGAGATATTCCGATCATCAATGGATTGAATCATTATATCGGAATGAAAATTATTGAACCCGATACCATACCAGAATTAAAGTATATGCCTTATTTTCTTGGGTTTCTTATTTCTTTTGGTTTGCTTGTTGCATTTACCGGCAAAAAAACGTTATTAGTTATTTGGGTTGTTCTATTTTTAGTGATCGGCACTATTGGTTCTATTGATTTTTATATGTGGGAGTACGATTATGGACATAACCTGAATCCACATGCAGCCATTAAGGTTCCCGGTATGAATTACCAACCACCTTTATGGGGAACGAAACAATTGTTAAACTTTACCGCATACTCTTATCCAGATAGTGGAGGATGGTTGATCATACTCGTTGGTGTGGGAACGATGTTGTTGCTCGTTTATGAACAGCTCTTCAACAAAAAATACCAGAAAAAATATATCAGCACGTATCATTCAATAGCTGCCTTAATTTCAGTGCCTTTGTTTTTTTTGATTTCCGGGTGTAGCCGGGAAGCAGAACCTATTAAATACGGAATCGATATATGCCAGAATTGTAAAATGACGGTATTGGACAATCGCTTTGGAGGAGAAGTCATCACCGAAAAGGGAAAAATTTATAAATTCGATTGTGTTGAATGCCTGTTTTCGTTTTACACTAAAAACAAAAATTCAAAAGACTCTTTGTTAACAATTGATTTTTCTCAACCCGCAACCTGGATAGATGCCCGAAGATGCGTTTACTTCATCTGTCCTAAACTCCCAAGTCCAATGGGAAAAAATATAACAGCATTTTCTTCAGAGGCGCACATGAAAAAAGTAAAAGAATCGTACATGGGAATTTCATTGCGATGGGAAGAGTTGCCAACTGCTCTTGGCAAAATTAATTAACCGAATCTTATTTTTTCTTCATGCAACGGCCAATCATTACCCTTTTGTTCCTACTTCTTTATTGGGCTGCAAATGCTACAGAGATTACTGTTTGTAAAAATTGCCCGATAAATAGCATCGAAAAAGCTATAGAGATGGCCCATGTCGGTGATATTATTAAAATAAAAACGGGGCTCTATAAAGTAAACAATATTGAAATAAACAAACGATTAATTATTGAGGGCGAAAAAAACACGGTGTTGGATGGAGACTTTAAGAACCAAATCATTACCATTACATCTTCGGGAGTTGTAATAAAAGGTTTGACCATACAAAACTCAGGTAAAAGCGATCTTAAAGATATAGCAGGAATCAAATTATTGAAAGTAAGCAACTGCATCCTTCGCGACAATATATTTATCAACGATTTTTTTGGCATCTATTTATCAGAATCTTCGTCCTGCCAAGTTATCAACAATAAAATAAAAGGCAATGCCGTCACTGAAACTTCATCAGGCAATGGCATTCATTTATGGAAATGCGAGCACATGACGATTGCCGGTAACAGGATTGAACAGCACCGCGATGGCATTTACTTTGAATTTGTTAAACACAGCAACATAACCGGCAATTACAGCACTCACAATCTTAGATACGGATTGCATTTTATGTTTTCGGATGGCAATGTTTACGAAAAAAATACCTTTACGGAAAATGGTGCCGGAGTAGCTGTTATGTACACAAAAAATATACGCATGAGTGAAAATATTTTTAAAAACAACTGGGGAGCGGCATCTTATGGCTTGTTGTTAAAAGATATCACCAACAGCGTGATCGTCAATAATACTTTTTCTAAAAATACTACCGGTATTTATATGGAAGGCATCAACAAGCTTTTTGTTACTTCTAATAGATTTGAAGACAATGGTTGGGCCATGAAAATAATGGGCAATTGTGAAAATGACACGCTTAAAAAAAACAGCTTTACAGGAAATTCGTTTGATGTTTCAACCAATAGTTCAGGGAATGCCAATTATTTTGATGGAAACTATTGGGACAAATATCAAGGCTATGATCTGAATAAGGATAAAATCGGTGATGTTCCGTTTCGTCCGGTCGATTTGTTTTCGATGATCGTAGATGAAATTCCTTCTGCTATAATGCTGTTAAGAAGTTTTTTAGTTGATGTACTCAATAAGGCCGAAAAGGCTGTTCCTGCATTCATACCTGAATCATTAATTGACAACCACCCTTTAATGCAACCCATACGATGATAGAAGTAACAGGTTTAAAAAAATCTTTTGGCAAAGCTACCGTATTGAAAGGAGTTTCGGTAAATCTCCCTCTTAGTACCGTAGCTGCCATTATGGGACCGAATGGTTCGGGAAAAACAACATTCCTGAAAAGCATTCTGGGTTTGATTATTCCCGATTCAGGTGTTGTTAAAGTGAAAGGTGTTCTGATTAAAAACAATTTTGATTATAGACGGCACATTGGCTATATGCCGCAGATAGCACGGTATCCCGAAAACCTGAAAGTAAAAGAATTGATTACCATGATTCAGAATATCAGGGAGCATTACGATCATCTCGATAACGAACTTATCGAAGCTTTTAAAGTTCAGGATCTTTATGATGAAAATTTGGGAACATTGTCTGGTGGACAAAAGCAAAGAGTGGGAGGAGCGCTTGCCTTTATGTTTAATCAGGAGGTTATTATTCTTGATGAACCGACGGCAGGGCTGGATCCTGTTTCAACAGAAGTTATGAAGAATAAGATTCAAAAAGAAAAAAATAACAATAAATTGATCTTGATCACTACGCATATTATCAGTGAAGCAGAAGAGTTGGCCAACCAAATAATTTATATGATGGAAGGGAATATTTTGCTTGATTCGACAGTGGAAAAATTTAAATCGGAAATGAATGAAATAAGCCTTGGTAAGGCTTTGGCAAAAGCAATGATCAATTATGAGGGGAAATAAAATATTTAAATATGTGTTTTTTGATGCCATCAGGGGGAAGCTTGTAATTGGCTATACCACTTTGTTTATGATACTTGGCTTCTGTATGTTTTATCTGGGTCAGGATGTTTCTAAATCAATGATTAGCCTCTTGAACATGATGCTGTTGCTGGTTCCTTTAATCAGTATTATTATTGGTGCCATTCATTATTATAACTCCCGCGAATTTATTGAAATGTTGCTTGCCCAGCCAGTAAAAAGAAGCACCATTTTTTGGGGAGAATATCTGGGAGTATCGGTTTCTCTTTCGGCAGGTTTCTTGGTTGGACTGGGAATTCCTATAGTTGCTTATGGGATTGATGTGACAGGGGTATACATATTACTCACAGGGATGTTGCTTACTTTTTGCTTTGTTGCCATTGCTTTTTTAGTTTCTGTACTCAATAACGATAAAGCAAAAGGAATAGGCGCATCCATTTTAACGTGGTTTTATTTTTCTGTTTTATACGATGGCCTCCTTTTATTTGTGTTGTTTTTACTAAATGAATATCCACTTGAAAAACTGGTGTTGATTTTGGGAACTTTAAACCCAATTGATATTGCTCGTATTATCGTTCTTTTAAAAATGGATATTTCTGCTCTGATGGGAGTAACAGGCGCTTTATTTCAACAGGTTTTTGGCAATAATAGTGGAATGGCTGTAGCTGTATTCATTTTGTTCTTGTGGACTTTGTTTCCTGTATTGATGGCGTTAAGAATATTTAAACGAAAAGACTTTTAAATTAATTATAAATAAATAAATAAATAGATAGAAAAAATCTATCCACGCAACAAAGTCAATTATAATTCTTAATTATTTTGCCGGAGGCAAAAGTACTGCATCTATAACATGTATGATTCCGTTTGATGTTGGAATAGAGGCGATAATGTTCGCGCCGTTCACCGTATATTTACCATTTTTTACTCCAATGGTAACTTTTGCACTGTTCACCTGATCAAGCTTTTGACCATCCTTCATATAATCGGTTTTAAGATTACCCACGTAAACATGATATTGTAGAATGTCTTGTAATTTTTTTTTATTCTCAGGTTTCAGAAGATTATCTACTGTACCAGCAGGTAATTTGGCAAAGGCAGCATTCGTGGGTGCAAAAACAGTAAATGGACCGGCATTCGACAGAACATCTACTAACTCAGCTGCTTTTACGGCTGCTACCAATGTGGTGTGATCTGGTGAACTTATTGCAACCTGCACCACATTCTTTTGAGAAACATCATCTTTTACGGTCGACTGTCCTCCTTCTGGTACAGTGCTTACTTGCTCTGTAGCAATTGTCTGATCTTCTTCAGTAGTTTTCTTTGAGTTACACGACATAAAAGTCATTGCTATTAATGAACCCGTAAATAACAGGCTAAACACATTTGTTTTCATTTGTATATAATTTGTTTTTAATGGTCAAATGGAATACGCCATAAAAATATTCATTGACCGATTGGTATGTTTTGCTTATGGCTATTTCATAGATGAAATTTTATAGTGAACATTTTTAATTAATTTAAGGTGATCAAAATTAGTTAACCCTTATCATTTCAAAATGACATAAGTCACCCTGAAATATATTTTTTAGTATCTTCTTTTCCCTTTTTACAATAATGCGCTGTTTCAGATCAACGAAATTTAAAATATGTTCGGTTCTGCCATAGAAAAAATGCAAATCCCGGCGGCATCAGAAGACTAAAGAAAAAAAGCCATTGGTAAAAAGAGCTCTGCATTGTTACCCCAAATGCAATAATGCTAGATTGAATAAGAATAATTCACTGGTTAAACAGAACCTTTAATGCCCATTTTTCATAAAAATTATTCGGCATTTTTGTTTATTATAATTAATACTTTATTCCGTAATGTTGGCTGTTTTAATGAGATCCGTTAAATTTAGTATTTTAATCTTTTTTCCTGTCAACTCTATAAGTTTCCTGTTTTTGAAATTCGATAATAACCGGATCATGGTTTCGGTGGCAGTACCAACAATATTTGCCATTTCTTCTCTTGATAGCACAACATTGATCGTAGCATTATCCTCTTGCAGTCCATATGTTTCTTTCAGGATTAAAAGGGCTTCGGCAAGCCTTTCTCTTACCGGTTTCTGTGCTAGCACGTTAATCCTGCTTTCAGCATCTCTTAAATCTTCCGAAAGGAGCTTAATCAGTTGGAATGATAAAGTTGCATTCTTTTCCAAAATGTTAAAAAATACATTTCTTGGAATAAAGCATATAGAAGTAGTGTCGATAGCAGTAGCCGAACACGAGTACAATTCACCGCTTAACAAAGCACGGTATCCTATAACAGACCCTTCTTTTTCTAATCGTACAATTTGTTCTTTCCCTGCTTCTCCTGTTTTATAAACCTTAACTTTTCCTGTATTGATGCAATAGATGCCTTGTGGTCTGGAGCCTTCATGAAAAATAGCCTGTCCTTTTTTTAAAGTCAAACATTCTACCGATGCATTTATTTGCTTCATTTCTAAATCAGTCAGTTCGCAAAAAACCGATTTGAGCCGTATCTGACAATTTCTGCAATCAGGTTGTTCAATTTTTTTTAACATATCATAATTAATTTTTGATGCAATTTGCAAAATTTTAAAGTCTGTAGAATTGATATATATCATTTCTGTAATGATATATATCATGTCGGATTCATTATAGGTTTTTATTTTGCATTAAAAATTAAAAAGATGACAGGCAAATTAAACGAACAGGAAATTGATACTTGATGATATAGAAAATCTGAGAATAATCATATTTCGTTTTAACCTTTGTCATAGAATAAAAAAATAATGTGGCATATTTTTATATTATAATGGAGAGAAGGCGTAATTTACTATCACAGATATTAGCAGGCAAGCTAAAAAGTGTTAACCTTCTGGAAAAAAAAAGAAATTAAATATACAGGACATACTTTTCAGCTTATTAAAGGTTATCTCCATGGAAAAAGAAGAAATTCAATACACAGAGCATACTTTCCAACTTATTGTGGAATCTTCTCCGAACGCAATAGTTTTGGTAAATCAAGAACATAAAATAGCATACATCAATAGCCAAACAGAAAAATCATTTGGTTATACCAAAGCTGAACTCATGGGACAAACCATTGAGCAACTGATTCCTGAGCATTATAGTAAAAAATATCCCGAATTCCACGACATGTTTTTCAAATTGTCTGCTGTACGGTACATAGGAGTGGGAAAGGAATTACTTGCCTTACGAAAGGATCACACAGAATTTCCTATTGAAATAGAATTAAGTCCCATTGTGACTGTTGATGGAACATTGGTCTTAGCCTCAATAATTGATATTACCGAAAGAAAAAAAGCAGAAGAACAATTCAGGTTTATAATAGAAGCGCCCAATGCGATGGTGCTTGTTAACAATGAAGGTTTCATTACCCTTATTAATAATCAAACAGAAAAGCTTTTTGGATATGAGCGAAATGAACTGGTAGGAAACAAACTTGAAATCCTGATTCCGGAACGATTCCGAAATCAGCATGTTGATCACAGAAATATGTTTTTTAAAAAACAGGAAATGAGTTCTATGGGTGCTGGAGGCGATCAATTTGCCATGAGAAAAAATGGTATAGAAATACAGGTAGAAATAGGTTTAACCCAAATTGAAACAGCTGAAGGGCGCATGGTATTAGCTTCGATCATTGACATTACTGAAAGAAAAATTCAGGAAGCCACGCTGAAAAAACAAAACAAAAAATTGGCGCAATTTGCTTATATAGCTTCACATGACCTTCAGGAACCGCTTCGCACAGTTAGTAATTATATGCATGTATTTGAGGAGAATTATTTAGAGCTATTAGATGACAATGCACGCAAATATCTTCGTTCAGTAGATAATGCCACAAAAAGAATGAGTATACTGATCAGATTACTTTTGGACTTTTCAGAATTGGACCTTAATAAAAAACTCATTTATGTTGATTGTAAAAAAATAATTAATGATGTGATTGCTGATCTTGACATTATGATAAAAACTTCCAACACTATCATTGAAATAACAGAAATGCCTAAACTGAATGTGTATGAAACGGGAATCCGTCAACTATTCCAAAATCTTATTACTAACGCAATTAAATTCCGGAAAAAAGATATCCAACCTAAAATTAAAATTTCCTCAGAGAAAATAAATGAACAATGGATATTCTCAGTAAGTGACAATGGAATAGGAATTGCTCCTGTCCACTTTGAACGAATATTTGATATTTTTCAGCGTTTAAACACCAATGAAGAATATGAAGGAAACGGAATTGGGCTGGCAAATTGTAAAAAAATAGTTCAATTGCATCAAGGCGAAATTTGGGTTGAATCAACTATAGGAGAAGGAACCACATTTCATTTCACCATATCAAATTTAACAGGATGAAAAAATTAAAGTGTATAATGTTGGTTGATGACGATGCTGACGACAATTTCATCCATGAAAGAGAGATTAAAAAAAACAATTGGGCAGATATTGTTATATCGAAGAATACAGGAATGAAAGCGTTAGACTATTTAAAATCAAATAAAGATAAAGACAGGTATCCTGACCTGATTTTTTTGGATATTAATATGCCATGCATGAATGGTTGGGAGTTTCTGGAGGAATACAGTCGACTGGATAAAGAATTACAAAGTCGGGCAATAATTATTATGCTCACAACTTCCGCGTATCCTGATGAGGTAGCAAGAGCAAAGGCATGGAGTTTTGTTTCTGACTTTAGAACAAAGCCCCTCACTAACGAAATAATGAAAGATATTAGTAACAAATATTTCAATAATAACAGCATTAAAACGCCGGCCTAACATTAAAAAATACATATGAAAATAACCATTTACAATACTAAAACATACGAAAGAGACTATATTCTTTCGGTCAATGTAGCTCATGAAATAGTATTTGTAAATGAATCACTATCGCTGGAAACAATAGATAAGGCAAAGAACGCAGATGCCATTGTTGTATTTGTAAACGACTTTGTGTCTGCCGAAATAGTAGAAGCATTAAAGCGAATCAATCCCGGCCTGAAGGGCATTGCCACACGTGCAGCCGGGCATGATAATATTGACATGGAAAAGGCGAAAGCGTTGGGAATCAAAGTAGCCAATGTGCCAGAATATTCTCCCAATGCCATAGCAGAACATACGATCGGAATGATGTTGGCCCTTAACAGGAAATTGATCCTATCCAACAGGCAGGTGCACGAGTATAACTTTTCTTTGAATAACCTTGTCGGATTTAACATGAAGGATAAAGTGGTTGGCATTATCGGTACAGGGAAAATCGGAAGTATTGTGGCCAAAATTTTAAACGCATTCGGGTGCACTGTTCTTGCCTACGATATTCATTCCAACCCTCAATTGATGCAATACATACAATACGTGGATCTTGATACCCTCTATAAAAAATCAGATATTATTACTATTCACGCACCTCTTACGAAGGAAACGAAACATCTCATCAATAAAGAAAGCATAGGAAAAATGAAAACGGGGGTGATGCTGATCAACACAGGAAGAGGCGCGATCATTAACACGCCGGACACTATCGAAGGAATTAAAAATGGAAAGATAGGTTATCTTGGATTAGACGTCTATGAAAAAGAAAGACCACTCTATTTTGAAGATCACTCCACCCAAATCCTGCAAGACGATGACTTTGCCCGCCTCTTAAGTTTTAAAAACGTATTGGTAACCGGGCATCAAGCTTTTCTTACCAACGAAGCATTGGAAAGTATTGCGAAGACTACTGCTTATAACCTTAACTGCTGGGACAAAGGAGAGCCTTGCGCGAATGAGTTGTAAACAGTAAATAAATTCAATACCCCACCTTTTGAAGTTTTATTTCGTACTATAATTAATTGAAAAGATTTATCTTTGTATTCCCCCAAGCCAAAATTATTTTATTCTTCAAATAATGCGTTTACTAATCCTGCTATCTCTATTCTTACTTTTTGTTGCGGCCTGCAAACACGAGGCAATAATACCGTCGCAACCTGTTATAAGTTTTCAAAATGATGTTCAGCCTATATTAACGGGAAATTGTACGGAAGCCGGATGCCATGGCAGTTCTAATACAAGACGATTTCGACTGTTTACTTACAATGATGTGATGGTACATGGAAAAATAGTTTCTGGAAACGCTACAAACAGCGCTCTTTATAATTCTTTGAGTGGCAAAAAATTCGTTAGCCAAATGCCGCCATCTTCCAAGCCTCCATTAAGTGATCAACAGATAACAAGTATCTATGTATGGATTATGCAAGGCGCCAAAAATAACTGACCTCACGATGAAATTTTTTATTTTTATTGCTTTTCTCTTCTTCACAATTGTACTGAACTCCTGTTACAATGACAACTTTGGAGAGCTACACCCTTTTGCCGGTTTGAATTCGGTTTGCGACACCATTTCTCCGGCAAGCTACTCGAATTTCGTTAAACCCATTATGCAAAATTATTGCAACTCTTGTCATAGTAGCAGTTCTGCTAACGGAAACATTATTTTAGATACTTATAATGGTGTTTTAAATGTTGCCAGCTCAGGAAAATTAATGGGATCTGTTTTGCAAAAGTCAGGCTATTTTTCTATGCCGCCTAATAGCAAAATTAATACGTGTAGTATACGTCAGATACAACTTTGGATAAATGCTGGTTCCCACAACAACTAATGTATCTTCTTCTGATGTAATTCCCCTAAAAACTGATACATCTCATGTTTACAATTGATAAAAATCATTCCAAAGCCTAATGGTTTTGGTGTCTTTTGTACTATACAGCTTATGTGATTTACAGTCCATCAAAAAACGGGTTAAATGAAAGTGAAACTCCTTAGTATTTTAATTGTCTTGTTTGTAATGATAGGTACATTCAGAAAGGCATATTCTAACTGTGATTTTGATCATCCCATATTAACAATAACATTCTTTATCCTTATGCTGCTATGGACTATTGTTGCGATGCTGTTTTTTCTAAACAAATCTAATTAGAATGGGTTAAGAAATTTGAAGTTTAGCACCCATGCAATCTACCAGCACAATTTCTGTTGTATGAATAAAAAATAGATAATAAAGATGCACATACAACATAAGGGGTTAAGCCCCATGGAGGTAAAGGAAAGCAGGGAACGATACGGTTCGAATGACTTAACGGAGGCCGGAAGGTCAGGTATCTTTCAGAGATTTCTGGACATTGTAATAGAGCCCATGTTTCTGCTTTTGCTAGTCGCCACAATAGTCTATTTTATTTTGGGCGAAAGGGATGAAGGAATCATGATGTTGGTGGCTATTCTCATTGTTTCTCTTACCTCTTTTTATCAGCAGGCCAAAAGTGAAAATGCATTAAAACTACTTAAAGATTTATCTGCTCCTCACGTATCTGTAATCAGGGATGGCAACGTACAGGAGGTAAAAGTAAATGAAGTGGTTACCGGCGACCTTATGATTGTTACAGAGGGAGAGCTGATCTCTGCAGACGGGATATTAGTGAAAGCGAATGATCTTTCTGTGGATGAGTCCTTGCTTACAGGAGAATCTTTTGCTGTTGTAAAAACAGTAGCTGAAAATGCAAACACAAACACTGTTTTTAGAGGTACCTCTGTCGTTTCCGGATCTGGAATAGCAGAGGTAACGGCTACAGGCAATCGTACGGGGATAGGCAAGTTGGGAAAATCTATCAGTGATATTCCTAAGGAGAAAACACCTTTACAAAAACAGGTAAGTACTTTTGTAAAATATATGGCTATGGCGGGCGCCATAGCCTTTGTTGTAATTTGGGCGTTTAGTTATTATCGCACAGGCGTTTTTTTTGACAGTCTGCTAAGTGGTCTTACCATTATCATGTCTGTGTTGCCGGAAGAAATACCTGTCGCACTTTCGGTATTTATGGCCCTTGCTGCCTGGAGAATGACAAGAGAGAGAATTCTTGCCAAAGAGCCACAGACCGTAGAAGCATTGGGTGCAGCAACTGTTATTTGTGTGGATAAAACAGGAACCATTACAGAGAACAAGATGAAATTAAACAGCGTGTATTCTTATTCCAACAATGAAATACGAAAAGAAAATTTTAATGATAGGGAAAGTCTGGAGGTAATTTCCTACGCCATGTGGTCGAGTGAGCCTTCTCCTTTTGATGCTATGGAAGTGGCGATACATGAGAGTTACAAGGCTTCGGTGGGGCAGGACGAAAGAATGCACTTTAAGATGATTGCAGAATATCCTCTCGAAGGAAAACCACCTATGATGACACACATCTATGAAAATAATAAAAATGAAAAAATCATAGCTTGCAAAGGTGCACCTGAAACCATCCTGTCTGTGACTTCACTTCCGGATGCAGAAAAAGAAAAAATAGAAAAGATGCTGAAGGTGCTGGCTTCAGAAGGGTTGAGATTACTGGGAGTGGCGAAAGCGGAACATTCCGGTCAAGAATTTCCGAAAGCGCAGCATGATTTTAACTGGAAATTTTTAGGGCTCATTGGTTTATATGATCCTCCAAGAAAAAATATTCGTGCTGTTATCAAAGAATTTAATGAGGCCGGTATAGAAGTAAAAATGATTACAGGAGATTATGCTGAGACGGCTGTAAACATTGCTTCTCAGATAGGAATGACACATTGCAACGAAGTTTTAACCGGTAAAGATGTGTTGAATATGAGTGAAATGGATCTAAGGAAACATGTTCAATCCTGTTCCATTTTTGCAAGAATACTTCCCGAAGGAAAACTAAGAATCGTAAAGGCGCTCAAAGCGAATGGCGAAGTCGTGGCGATGACAGGTGATGGTGTAAATGACGGTCCTGCGCTGAAGGCCGCAGATATAGGTGTGGCTATGGGCAAGCTGGGAACAGAAATTGCCCGCCGTTCCGCTTCTATTATTTTGTTGGATGATGATTTATCAAAAATGATCACAGCTATAAGTTTCGGACGAAAGACCTATGTAAACCTGAAAAAGGCAATACAGTATATCATTTCCATTCATATTCCTATTATTGGAATAGTCATGTTTCCTCTATTATTGGGATGGAAATTTTCATCTGTTTTCGAACCTGTTCACATCATCTTTTTAGAACTTGTTATGGGACCAACCTGCTCCATTGTTTTTGAGCGGGAGCCTATGGAAGAAAATCTGATGAGGAAGAAACCAAGAAAAATCACATCCACATTTATATCGTGGAAAGAGCTTCGAATCTGCCTTATGCAAGGATTAATTATTCTCGCAGGTTTGTTATTCGTATTGCACCATTCCATTAGCCTTGGACATTCAGCAGCAGCAGCCAGGACTCTTGTTTTTATAACACTGATATTCTCTAACGTTTTTCTGACGTTAACGAACAGGTCGAGGGAGTACACACTTGTTAAAACTTTAGGATATAAAAATAACCTGGTTCCTCTAATCCTTGGCATTACCTTGTTGATTTTAGTGCTTACGCTGACAGTGCCTTTTCTTCAAAATATCTTCCGTTTTGAACCCGTATCCTTTTCAGGGATCATACTGCCATTGGTGGTTTCAGGTATTGCTGTTTTTTGGTTCGAGATTTACAAAGGCCTTCAATTCAGAAATAAACCAGATGCTTAAGAGATGGGTTATTTTTCTGGCGGCTTCGTGTCATTTTATTAAAGGTGGAACTCTTTTTTCTTTGTACTGCTGAATACAGTATTTAAGGGAAGGGATCATCCCGTCCTTTTAAATTAATTAAACATTTAACAAATGGACAATTTAGACAGAAAAAAACATTGGGAAAATATTTACCAGACTAAAGAACTAAAAGACGTAAGTTGGTATCAACCAATTCCGACAACTTCGCTGGATTTTTTAAAACAGTTCAACATTTCGAAAACTGAAAAAATTATTGACATCGGTGGTGGTGACAGTTTTTTTGTTGACTATTTGCTGGACTTGGCTTACACAGACATTACGGTGCTTGATATTTCAGCTTCTTCGCTTGATAGAGCAAAGCAACGGCTTGGTGACAGGGCATCAAAAGTAACATGGATAGTTGCAGACGCTTCAACTTTTAAACCGACCGAACAGTATGACTTCTGGCACGACAGAGCAACGTTTCACTTCCTGACACAAGAACAAGAAATCTCAAACTACATAGACACCATTCAGCAAAGTATTAAGCCGACAGGTGTTTTAGTTATCGGTACATTTTCTGAACAAGGCCCAAAAAAATGTAGCGGTTTTGAAATTAAACAATACAGCGAAACTTCTATGACGGACCGACTGAAAAGATTTTTCAAAAAAGTAAAATGCATTACCGTTGACCACAAGACACCGTTCGACACCATTCAGAATTTTATATTTTGCAGTTTCAAAAAAATAGCGACAACGTAGTCTGAGCAAATAAGTAGGAAGTATCCCGACAAATCGTAAATCAAATATGGAATTAGATAATTTAATTGAATTCAAATCTTCACCGGAAATAAAAGAAAAACTTGCTGCTTATGGAAATGCTAAAACCTTTTCAGAAGGGGATATTATTTTAAATGAAAACGCAAACATAAAAGCCATTCCGATTGTAACAAGCGGAAGCATTAGAGTTATGCGGACAGACGAAGATGGCAGAGAGATTTTGCTGTATTATATCAAAGCAGGAGAAAGTTGCATCATGTCTTTTTTAGGTGGTATGCACCACGACACAAGCAAAGTAAAAGCCATTGCAGAAGAAGAAACCGAAATACTTTTTATCCCCATCGACAAAGTGAGTTTACTCATAAAAGAATATCCCGAATGGTTGGACTATATTTTTCGTTTGTATCACAAACGCTTTGAAGAATTATTGGAAGTAGTCAATGCTGTTGCTTTTAAAAAAATGGATGAACGGCTGTTGAATTTCATCAAAAAGAAAAGTGAATTAACTAAAAGCCACACCCTTCATGTAACTCACGAACAATTGGCTAATGAGTTAGGAACAGCTCGGGTAGTCGTTTCACGGCTACTAAAACAAATGGAAGAAGAAGGCTTTGTAACATTGGGCCGAAATAAAATTTCCCTTGTGTAACAAAAGTAGCTGTACAACACTTTTTATTGTTTGATTTTTGCAGTGGAATAAATTATTCACTTGTAAAATTCAAACACATGAAATCAGCATAAGCAAAGGCATACCAACCGAGGATGATATAGCTTAGCGAATTCCATCTGACCATTAAAAAACAAATATTAATAATCTTTAATACTATATAAAATGAACATCGAAAAAATCATCAAAGAAAAACAAGGTACTGTTATAGATGTGCGAACACCTGAAGAATATAGAGGAGGAAATGTAGTAGGTTCCATCAATATTCCTTTGAAAGAAATTCCTCAAAGAATAGAAGAATTAAAAAATCTTAAAACTCCTTTAGTGCTGTGCTGTGCATCAGGCAACCGAAGCAAACAAGCGCATAGTTATCTTGTGCAGCAAGGCCTTGAATGTTGCAATGGAGGCTCTTGGTTAGATGTAAATCAGTATCAATCTCAAACAATTTAATAAAATGATAAATACAATTAAACAATTATTCGGATTAGGTACTAAAGTGAACTATGCCGAGTTAGTAAAACAAGGAGCAATTATCCTGGATGTTCGCAGCCAAGGCGAATATGCCGGAGGACATATAAAAGGATCAATCAATATTTCAGTCGATACTTTGAAAAATAATTTGAGCAAGTTTAAAGACAAAAACCAACCAATCATTACTTGCTGTGCATCGGGTATGCGAAGTGCATCGGCAAAAAGTTTTTTAAAGTCAAATGGCTATACACAGGTTCACAATGGTGGCAGTTGGAGTAGCTTACAAAATAAAATAGGATAATCACTAAACAAAATAAAAATGGACCCACATTATTATAACGTAAATTTAAATTGGACAGCAGACAGAAAAGGAGAAATTTCATCTCCGGAACTACACGATAAGATTGAAGTAGCGACTCCTCCACAATTTCCAAAAGGAATAGAAGGTATATGGTCGCCAGAACATTTACTAACAGCCGCGGTAAATAGTTGTTTTATGACTACCTTTCTATCTATTGCGGAAAATTCAAAGTTGGAATTTGTGAGTTTTAATTGTGCAACAAAAGGGAAATTAGAACAAGTGGATGGAAAATTTTTAATGACTGAAATACTACTTGAACCTGTGTTAGTGATTACAAAAGAAGCAGATCAAGAAAAAGCAGAAAGAATACTTCAAAAATCGGAAGCAGCCTGTTTAATTTCTAATTCAATAAAATCAGAAATAGTATTGATGACTACAATAAAATATTAAACAATGGCCAGCAAATTTTCGGAAATAATAAAAAGCGATACACTTACTTTGGTTGATTTCTTTGCCGAATGGTGCGGTCCTTGCAAAATGATGAAGCCTATTTTAGAAGAATTAAAAACTAACATGGGCAAGAACATAACCATTTTGAAAATTGATATGGATAAAAATCCACAAGTCTCGAATGCCTATCAAATTCAAGGAGTGCCTACACTTATCCTTTTCAAAAATGGGGAAATAAAATGGCGACAATCAGGAGTGGTGTCAGCAAAAAATCTCGAACAAATTATTCATCAACACTTAAGTTAAATGGGATGAAACACCCGTAGCTTTTACTCATACTGTAGCCATAAAAAAGCCGTCCAAAATTTTAATTTGAGACGGCTTCTGATTTAAAAAGATCTTTTATTTATGTCCTTCTTCAAAGTTGAAGCAATGAATAGCGCAGGCATGCATCTTATAATTTTCATGAACGGTGCCTATTTTATGTCCTTTTGGATCTAGTATTTCACATTCTTTTCCCTGATCTTTTACAGTAAGCATCAATGTTCCGTTGGCATCGTAATAATTTCCATTTTTTTCAGCCTTTCCTAGTCTTTTTCCATCTTTATCTGTTACGGTTCCATCGGGTGCGATAAAGCCAATTTTTTTTCCTTTCATCGTATTCACCATTCCGTCCGGATGGACTATTCCAAGTGTGTCTCCTTTCTGGTTTAAAATATGCCCTGTTGCCGTGATGTTCTGAGCCTTGTATGATTTTCCTACTTGAGAAAAGGTTGTACTACCTGTTAAAAGCAGCATCAATACTAAAGTTGATTTTAATGTTTTCATTTGTGTTTAATTTTTTTGATTAGAGATAAATTTAATTATCACAAAGCTAAAGCCAGGCCGTCTTTATAAAATGATGTTTATCCTGTCAAAAAATGATTTATATCAATGATGCTTTAAGCATTAAGTAACATTAATTGTTTTAAGGAATCAAGAGACACTACGCCCGACTGCCGCCATTTTATTTGACCTTTTTTAAAAATAATTAAGGTGGGAACGCCCTGTATTTTATAGGCGCTGGCCGCAGATGGATTTTTATCAATATCTATTTTAAGGATGATAGCTTTGTCACCAAGAAAACCTTTTAAGTGATCAAGAACAGGACTCATTGTTTTGCATGGTCCGCACCATATGGCAAAAAAATCGACCAATACCGGTTTGTCTGAGTTGATTATTTCTGTAAAAGTTGCCATGTTATTTTAATTTATTACAAAAAGCTAAACCCTGTTTTTAATAATAATTTCCGGATAGCCAATAGAGTTAAGCATATCTGTAAAACTTCCCCGGCTGGTTGTTCCCTGATGGGTTATACTAACCATGTTTTTGTCGAAGTCAACCTCAACAAATTCAATGTCCGCCATTTCTGAAATTTTATTTTTTATTGTTTCTGCACAACCTTCACATTTTAAATTGGCTACAATTATATTTTCTGTTTTCATTTGTATATAATTTTTCTTTCTGGTCAAATGGAATTTGCATCCGCCTCAGGCGGATGCATTCCCGGTTGGTATGCTATTACTTATGCTTCATTTCATATGTAATTAATTTATTTTTTAAAGGTCTTATGGAACCCACGTTTTTATTTTACACTTTCATTGGTCATTAACTATTTATTGAGGATACTGTATTTGTTTTTGGCATGCCTTCCAGAATTTCTGAATCGTTTATAGACTTATATTTAGAGAAATTATCTACAAAAGCTTTTGCCAGCTTATTTGCTGTAAGCTTAAATTCTGTTTTGTTTTTCCATGTGTTTTCCGGTTTTAATAATTCTTGCGGAACAAGTCCGCATTTTTCAGGAATCAGCATTTTAAATATCGGATCAGCAAAATAATTCACCTGTTCCATTTCTCCATTGAGAATAGATGATATCATAGCCCTGGTATATTTTAATTCAATCCTTGTTCCTACACCGTAAGGACCTCCTGTCCAACCTGTATTGATGAGCCATACATTCACCTTGTGTTTCTTCATTTTTTTTCCCAGGAGTATTGCATACTCGAATGGCGGTAAGGGCATGAACGGTTCACCAAAGCAAGCTGAAAATACCGGCTTAGGTTGTACGATGCCTTCTTCTGTACCTGCTACCTTTGCTGTATATCCTGAGATAAAATAAAATTGCGCTTGTCCCGGTGTTAGTTTAGCAATAGGAGGCAATACCCCGAATGCATCAGTAGTGAGAAAAAATATATTGGAAGGAACAGATCCTATTGATGGATGAACAGCATTGGGTATGTATTCTACAGGATAGGACACTCTTGTATTAGGAGTCACTTCATCGTCAGTAAAATTAACATTACGTGTACCCGGATAAAAGCGGGTGTTTTCTAAAACAGCGCCGAACTTTATTGCACTATATATTTGAGGCTCCTGCTCTTTATCGAGATTGATTACTTTTGCGTAACAGCCTCCTTCAAAATTAAAAACACCTTTGTCATCCCATCCATGTTCATCATCACCGATTAAGTACCTTTCGGGATCGGCCGAAAGTGTTGTTTTTCCGGTTCCTGATAGTCCGAAGAAGATGGCAGTATCACCTTTTTTTCCCACATTTGTCGAAGCGTGCATGGACAGCACTTTTTTGTTATGGGGTAAAATATAATTAAGAACTGAAAATATCCCTTTTTTGATTTCGCCTGTGTAGGCTGTTCCCCCAATCAGTATAATTTTTTTGCTGAGGTTGATGATTGCAAAATTTTTGCTTTTTACGCCGTCTGCGGAGGGATCAGCTACAAATTCGGGGAAGCAGATAATCGTATATTCAGGCTTCATTTGCTGCAAATCAGAAACATCCGGCCTCAAAAACATATTGTGGCAAAAAAGGGAATGAAAAGCGTAGGATGTAATTACCCTGAGATTGATGCTGTATTCAGGATCGGCGCAAGCAAATGCATCTCTTGCATACAAATCTTTTCCTTCAGTGAACGCCATCATTTTTTGGAAAAGAAGATCAAAATATTTTTCCTCAATAGGATGATTAATGTCTCCCCAGTTGATGGTATTTCGGGTAAGGTCATCTATTACAAAAAAGCGATCGTCGGGACTGCGCCCGGTAAAATGTCCGGTAGAGCAGGCGATGGCTCCCGTATTGCTCAGCGTTCCTTCATTTCTTTTTATAATATGCTCGGTAAGCTCTGCCGGAGAAAGATTCCAGAAAATATTGCCGACCGATTTTATGCCGAGTTCTTCTAAGTCATTGACCTTTGATTTTGTTACTGCTTCTTGCATAATTTTGTTATTATCGAAAATGATGTTTGTCTTCATAAATATGATAAGCCAATAATGGAATCTCTGAATAATAGTCATTCTTTTAACCACACTGGAATGAAATAAATTATCAAAGAGATTTTCAAATATTTTTCATTACAGAAAATTTAAAAATTAGTTTTCAAAAATAGCGACTCTTTGTTGTTACTAAAATGATACCCATCATAAGACAGGCTGCTTTTGCTCATATTCCTGATTTTTAATGCGCTCCCAAACTATTAATTCCTCATTTTAGAAAGCTTATCAAAATCAAGTATGGATATATTCCCGCCATTTACCTGAATAAGTTTTTCTTCTTTAAAATCGCTCAGAGTTCGAATGGCAGACTCTGTGGAAGTACCGACCATATTGGACAGGTCTTCTCTTGAGATAGACATATTAAAATTTCCAACTTTGTCTTTCTGATATTTTAACTGGAGAGACACCAGCGCTTCTGCAATGCGTTTCCTCACGGAGTTATAGGCCAGCTTTAAAAGTCCTGATTCTTTTTCTGCCAAATTGTTCGACAGCATTTTAATGAATTTTCTGGACACTTCACTGTTTTTATAGATCAGCGAAAAGAAATCATCTTTAGGGATCAGGCATAATTCACAATCCTCCAAAGTACTAGCCGATTCTTTGTATTGCGATTCTTCTAACAAGGCCTGGTAACCTATAAAGTCACCTTCTTTATGTAAGCCTATTATAAACTCTTTGCCGTCTTCATTGGTTTTAAATGTCTTTACTTTTCCTTTGTTTATGAAATACAAACCATTAGGATTGCCACCTTCCCAAAAAATAGAATCTCTTTTTTTATAGGGACGAACTTTCCGGTCTTCTGAAAGTTTGGATAGGTCTTCCAGTCCTTTTACTTCATTAATAAATTCATTAAGACCCTGGATATTTTTAGCATATTCTGTCTTTAATATTTCACACTTCCTGAGGCGACTTTCTACAGCATTTAGTAATTCTATATCATCAAAGGGTTTTGTAATATAATCATCCGCTCCCATGTCCATGCCCTTCCTATAATCTGCACGCTCTGATTTTGCGGTTAAAAAAATAAAAGGTATTCCAGCAGTTTCCTGATTTTTGCTCAGCAGGTGCAATACGCCATAACCATCCAGTACAGGCATCATTACATCGCAAATGATAAGATCGGGTTTTTCTTTTTGAACCAGTTCAACGCCTTTCTTGCCATTTTCTGCAGTCAGAACTTTATAATTCGCAAGTTCCAGTATTTCTGCTGTGTTCTCTCGGATTTCGAGGTTGTCTTCTATTAATAGGATTGTTTTCATTGAGGTTATTGTTGAAATGTTATAACAAACTTAGTTCCTTGATTTTCTTTACTTGTAAATGTTATGCTGCCATCCATAAGTTCTATATACTTAGTAACGATATTTAAGCCCAGCCCTGTTCCCTGAACATTGGTAGCATTTTGTCCTCTGAAGAATCGTTCAAAAAGATGCACCTGATCGGCTTCAGGAATACCCATTCCCTGATCTTTAACTTTTATGGTCAAAAGAGCATTTGCGTTTTCTGAATGAAGGTTGATCGTGGAACCTTCCGGAGAAAATTTGATGGCATTTGAAATCAGGTTAATCAGAATATTTTTCAATAATTTATTATCGAGAAGGACACTATTTTCCCCTTTATTGGAATAGAGTATTTTCTGCCCGGGTTTAGTAACGGATTTTAATTCCTGTACTGTCTCTTCAACAAAAGCGACCAAGTCAAACTTTACAGGGTTGCTTCTTATCTGTCCTTCTTCTAATTTTCCAATAGAAAGAAAGTCATTCAAAATTTCTGTAAGATTATTCACAGAAGATTTTATCCTGTTGATGTGTTTTAGTTTTTTTTCTTCATCGTGTTGTTCACTATATCTGGCCACTAAAGAAACAGAAGAAAGAATGGTGCTTAAAGGGGTTCTGAATTCATGGGAAGCCATAGACACAAACCTTGATTTCATGTCATTTAATTCCTTTTCTTTTTCGAGGGCCTCCCGGATCTCTTCTTTTTTCTTTTCGAGTTCGTCAATAGCTTCTCGTAAAATTAAGGTTCTGTCATGTACCTGTTTTTCGAGGTTCTCCTTCGACTTCCTGATAGCGTCTTCATTTTTTTTCCTTTCGGTTATGTCGATAATAAATGCTATTATGAATGTTTGTCCTTCAACATTACTATAATGGCTCAGGCTAATTTCAACAGGGAACTCAGAATTATCCTTTCTTCTGGCAAACAAGTTCATCCCTTTTCCCATAGCTCTGGAATGGGGATTTTCTATGTATTTTTCCCGTTGTTGAACATGGGTATGATTGAATCTTGTCGGTACAATAAGTTCTATTTTTTCTCCCAGCAGCTCATCGTGATTATAGCCAAAAAGCCTTTCTAAACTCGGGTTTGCCTTGACAATTTCTCCCTTTGAGTTTGCCACTAGTATCCCCTCTGTTGCATACTCAAATAATGCCGCTAAGCTTTCTTTGCTATCCATTTTTAATTTACATGAATTTATAGATTTGGCTAAAGTAGTCAATTGCGGCGTATTTTTAATTAGACGTAAATTCAAAAATAGATTTCTTTTAAAGTTGATAAAATGATTAATATCATATTCTGTCTTGACCACCATCATTATCCGCCATAAAGTATTGCTATATTTTTGTTTGAAAATTGTTCGTAATTATTTCAAGGTAATGATAAAGATAAATGATAACAGGAAAATAAGTGAGATCCAGGAAGATTTCAGTAAAACTTTTCCTTTTTTAAAAGTGATATTTTATACTGTATCGGACGGCATAAATTCTGGTACTGAGAAATATTTACAGATCAAAAATACATCAAAAAAAATCGGAGAATATCGGATGTCATGTGGAAAAGGAATTAATGTGATATACCCGGATCAAACAGTATTTGATATTGAAAAATTCTTTAAAGCGCAGTACAATTTAATGGTGTATGTATTTCGAAAATCGGGCAAAGCCTGGCTGGAAACCAGTGCTACAGGAAATTGGTCATTAGAAAAACAAAACAGTGAAGGAGAACTTTTAAGCACACCTTATAAAGAAAACTATTAAGTAAATATCATGCAAAGCATTAAAGAAGGTGAATTAATAACAGTGACTCCGCAGGCTGTTTCGGGCATGATTCTTGAATCTTACTAAAGGCATAATTCATTCCTTTCATGCCAGATATGCATGGCTAACAATTTTTAAATAAAAGGCATGTATTATTCTACAAAACAAATTTTTTATACAAGTGTTTTGGTGGTGCTGCTTTTAATGGTAGTCGAAACTAGTTTTTCGCAAGATACTGAAAGCAAAGATGCAGTTATCATGGTGACGATATATACGAAAGTAAAAGTGGAAGGTATGGGTTGCACAGCTTGTTTTGATTCTCTTGCAGAACGGTTTGGAAGGCAGCCAAATGTGAAAAATGTGAGAAAATATTATGAGAAAGCGTCAATTACTTTTTCAATGCCTTCTATCCATGCGATTGATCGAGAACGAATAAAGGAAATGGTTCATGAGGTCGGTCTGTGGGTTTTAGATCTTGAATTCACAAAAGTGCCTATAGAAGTGGATCCGGATGTTGATAAAGTTTTCTAATGATGGAATTTAAAGAGTATTATAAAATATTGGGAGTTGATAAAAAAGCTTCCGCGGAGGAAATTAAAAAGGCCTATCGTGTATTAGCTCTTAAATATCATCCGGATAAAAACCCTAATAATAAAATTGCTGAAGAAAAGTTTAAAGAAATTAATGAAGCCAATCAGGTGTTGAGCGATGTTGAGAAAAGAAAAAAATTTGATGATATGGTGAAAGGTAGAAATGCTTTTCAGCAAAAAGGTGGGAATGCAGACAACTTCGACTGGTCGCAATATACGAATCAGTCTCAGAACAACGGAAGGTCTGCCAATAGCGGATCACACGACTTTTCTGACTTCTTCGAAAACATTTTTGGTGGACAATTCAATACTTCCGGAAGAGAAAGAAAAGGACAAGATTATCAAGCAGAGATGGAAATATCTTTGGAAGAAGCCTATAACGGAACAACAAGGCAGCTTGGGATAAACGAAGAAACTTTGCAAGTTAAGATGCCTAAAGGACTGAAAGACGGTCAGTCCATCAGGTTGAAAGGGAAGGGAGCAGCAGGTCATCAAGGAAGTCAGAACGGAGATCTTTATATAAAAGTTCACATTCCAAAACATCCTCATTTTGAAAGAAAAGACGATGATTTATTTTGTGATATGCCGGTAGAATTATATACTGCAATTTTAGGTGGCAAAGCACTTTTGAGAACGTTAAAAGGAACAATAAAAATTGACATTGTCCAAGGAACAGATAACGGAAAAACACTTCGCCTAAAAGGCTTAGGGTTTCCAAAATTTGGCAGGGAGGGAGAGTCCGGAGATTTATACGCGAAAGTAACTATAGAGCTTCCTAAAAATATGTCGGCTAAAGAGATGGAATTATTCAGTCAACTTTCACACTTAAAAAATATAGAACATGCTCAAACTGTATGATTATTTAGATGAAGTGCTATTCGTAAAAAGCATGCGAACTGCTCATCAGGCTAAATTAAAATATTATGCAAGCGAAGTGATGGAGAAGCTGGGTTATGCTGACAAAGAAGATTATACTACAACATTGAACAGAACATTTCAAATATGCAATTCGCTCGGCATTCCCATCAAACAAAATTTTAGACAGGTGTATAGAACGAATGGAAATAAAACATCTGTTGATTATAAAATTTCTTCGATAGCCTGCTATCTGCTTGTGATCAATGGCGATCCTTTTAATCCGAATGTTGCAAAAGCACAATTGCTTTTTGCTTCATCTATAAAATAATACAGGGAAGGCTTTTACGAATTGGCAAATGTCCTGAAAAAGGAGTATACATTAGTTATCCTTTCAGGTGATAATGATGCTAACTCAACTGCATTAATCCTTAAGTAATTGCCACATGATAAACTACATTACATTCAATCGCTTTAAAAAGCCGGACGAAGAGTGATAATAGCTGGTTTTATTATTTCTTTGATCTATATGCAGCAGGTATTTTCTTTTCAGTGCAAGGTATGCTGCAACCAATTATAGCGGCAATACTGATGCCTGTAAGTACGATAACAATCGTTCTCTTCACTTCAGGAATGATGCTGCTATCAGGTAAAGTAAAGTTTGATTAAATATAAATATTCACTCCGAATTAATTTATCCTTCCTTGATAATTTTCTTGTATATATTGAAGCTTAAGAATCTTTTTTAGATTCTTAAAGATTGAAAAAATTATAATCACACGATTGCTATTTTATTAAATACAATGTATATTTATATAAGAACAAGAAAAACTGATGGTTGAATCCTTTTATGGATATAAGAAATAAAAAAACTAAGATATTGGCGTGGATTTAAAAACATGGAGAACGGAACCATTCTAAAAACGGGACGATTCTAAAAAGCCAAACGATTAAGATTACTTAATTTATTGGGATGAATAAAATTTTGCAAAACGAATTTTTAGAAGGAGCAAAAACAAATCAAGTACTCCTGTCTTTTGTATTAATGCTTTTATCATTTATACCTGATGCAAATGCCATAGATCCTAGGTATGGTGCTTTGGCAATTGATCAAAACAACAGCACTTATTATGGTTGGGCAACTAATGACAAAACATTAGCTAATGCTGAAAAAAACGCGGTTGAAGAATGTAAAAGAAAAGGAGGTAATTGTTGTGTCGCCTTATCCTGGTCTGGAGCCGGCTGTGCATCTTATCGTGCCGTCGAAGACCAAGCCGGGACTGTATATGGATGGGGAGCAGCACTCACAAAGGAAGCAGCAGATTCTATTGCCATCATTGAGGCTTTAAAAAGAAGTAAGGAAAAAGTACCGTCTTTCAATGTGTCGAAATGCAATTCATCTAAATCAGGCGCTTTCGCAATTATTAAAAATGAAAAGCTGGAAGGCAAACTCATTGGATTAAAAAGTTCAGCAGGAGATCTTTACGATTACAATGGTGAGGTTTTCAACAACCTGCCTCATGGTTTTGGTACTGCCACCTATCAAAAAGGAGATAAGTACATAGGTAGTTATTCTGCTGGTAAAAAAAACGGCAAAGGTAAATACTATTGGCAGGATGGTTCCCGCTACGAGGGCGAGTGGAAAGAGGATAAAAAAAATGGTAAAGGAATTTACTTTTATGCTAAGGGGGGCCATTACGAAGGGACTTTTCTCGAAGATCAGATGAGTGGAACAGGCAGCTGTGTTTTTGCTAACGGTTCACGCTATGAAGGTGAGTGGAAATATGGGAAAAGAAATGGGAAAGGAGTTTTTAATCTGGTAAACGGAACTAAATATTTCGGATATTTTAAAGACGATCTCATGAGCGGTAAAGGCATTTTGCAGGTGCCATCTACGAGCAATGTAGACATTCCTAATTGCCCGAAATGTAAAAAGTATGCCGGCGATTTTAAAAATGATAACAAAGAAGGATTCGGGCAATGTTTCGATGGCAACGGATTGGTGATATACCGAGGAAACTTCAGTGAAGACAAACCCACCGGGGAGTATCCTAAATAAAAAAAATAATATGACTATCCGCTTATAGCAACCTAAGTCTATTTTAAAGAAAAAAAAGAGAAAATAACACATCAAAAAACAATTAACTTTGCTTAACAAGCTGTCCTAACAAAAGGGTACATTATATAAGTAATAAAAAATATATGCTTTATGAAAACGCTTTTAAAAGATATAAAAACTGTTAGGAAAGATTTGTTTTGTATATTCTTAATATCATTTTTTACTATACTATCAATTGACTTTATTTTCGATAGGATACCTGAACTTTTTACAGGTGGTCATAAAATGGGAAATATCATCGAAAAACTTTGTCTATCATACATGTCAGGTTTTATATTCTACTTTTTAACAGTTCATATTAAAACTGAAAGAAATAAAAGAAGCTATAATGAAACAATTGGAAGGTTAACTTTTAATATAATAAATGGTGCAAAATATATGACTAGTGATATTATGAGTTATAATTTACCTAATAGAAAAGATTATGATGAAAAACTAATTTATAATGCTTGCATGTCAATAAATGCTTTAGAAAATGATGCTCCATTACAACGGCTAGATGGAACGCAATATAATTGGTTAGAATATTTATACTATTATTCGAATAAGACTAAATCTGATATTAAAGAGCTGAATGATAGAATGATTTATTTAGAAGCAGAACATAGCAAATTAATAAGTAGAATTGAAAACGGTTTACTATTAAAACAAATAAATGGATTCAATCATAATCCTCAAAATTTTCCACTTAAAAATTTATCTATTTTTAGTACAAGTATAACTCTCTTCATGAATTTAATAAATGATTTAGAGGTTTATGCTAATTACCATTTGAAGGACTATAAATATACAAAGGCCGAATCTGTGGGGTATGATTTTGATAAATATAATTGGTGATAGTTTGGTCTTTGATTTTAAAACGAAATAATTATTACCTTCGGGTCACAATTCATACTGTATAAAAATTATAAGTAACCGTTAATGTTCGAGTGGGCAAAAGTAGTTGAGAATGTAGCTAAGGTTCGTATAAAAAGCATCACAGATTCTTTGTTTAAATATGCGCTGTTTACTCTACTAATTGGTGTTATTGCTTCATCATTAAAGTGTGATTCATGGGTTTGTATAGTATTATTTGTGTTTGGAGGTCTATTCGTACTTACAGGTATTGTTTTCTTTTGCTACTTCAGTTTTGTAAATCCTGATTATTTGCGTTCCGAAATATTCCAATTAAAGAAACAATCTATTGAAACTTTAGGTGATAAAGACAATTCCATTAATCCCCATATTGGAAAAATAATAGCAATAACGAGTCCTTACAATGATCAAGTAGGACACTCCTTAAATGAATCAAATGAATAAAAAAGCTTATATAATTAACTTTGATAAAAGTGGAGTACTTGATACTTTTGATTATGTTAAGTTCCACAATCAACTGACCACAGTTAAAGGCATTTTTAGTTGGTTTCATTATCTTCAGTCATCCTATATCATTATTACCGATAAGAATGTTATGGGTAAGAATGTTTATGATGCTGTTAGTCCAATTATGCCAAATAAGCAATTCTTGATTTTAGAGGTGAAATTAAAAAATCATTATGGTTGGTTAACAAAAGAGGCTTGGGATTGGATAATCAAATGGAGTAATGAAACAGGTTAATTATCTATAAATACTTTGCTCTTATCTTAATTGTCCTATCCCAAGTATACTTTACTTTCTATTTTTTTATTTAAATTAACCCTAGGTTGCTATAAGCGGATAGTCATAAAAAATAATTTAAAAACTTGAAAATGCGCCAATTTGCCAAGGTGTTAATTGAAGAATGTTCCAGGGGTTATGGATGTGTTCTATCAAATAGCATTAATGTATAAATTTTTTCTTTAGTTTTGAACCTTATAAAACAATCAAATACATTTTTATGAAATTAGGAGGACATACCGTATTAATTACCGGCGGCTCAAACGGTATTGGTTTGGCCATGGCCGAACGCTTTTTAAATGCAGGAAGTGAAGTCATTATTTGTGGGCGAAGAGCTGACAAATTAGAAGATGCACAAATGAAATTTCCTAAACTACATACGCGTATTTGCGATGTGGCAAAGGAATTGGAGCGAATAGCTTTATTTAAATGGGTAGAAAAAGAATTTCCTAAATTAAATATTTTAGTAAACAATGCAGGTATACAAGATCGGTTTAAGTTAACCGATGGCCACCAGGAATGGGAACAACACCGATGCGAGATTGCAATCAACCTGGGCGCACCTATCCATCTGAGCATCCTGTTTGTACCGCTCTTGCAAAAAAATAAAGAGGCTGCTATCATCAATGTTTCTTCCGGGTTGGCTTTTACTCCTATGTCTATTGCCCCGGTGTATTGCGCTACCAAAGCAGGTATTCATTCGTTTACCATGTCTTTAAGATACCAGTTAAGCAGCGCCAATATTAAGGTAATTGAAATTGTACCACCGGCAGTACAAACAGATTTAGGAGGCGCAAACCTGCATACTTTTGGGGTTCCCTTAAATGAGTTTGCCGATGCTGTTTTTAAAAGGATAGAGGAGGGCGAATTAGAAATAGGCTATGCCACTTCGGAAAAAGGCAGGAAGGCTTCGAGAGAAGAAATTGATTTGATCTTCGGACAGTTGAATGACCGGGTAAGACATTCTTAAATTTGAAAAAAAACCAGCCCATGAATTTTAAAAGCACACTACTATTGCTTGCGTCTTTCTTTTTTTCGTATACATTGGAAGCACAAATACCTGATTACAATGATCCGGATACCTATGCCAAAGAAGTGTTTTCCGCTGTTAAATCGAACAACCGACAACCCTTAGCAAAATTCTTACTAAAAAAAGAGGAAGATAAAGAGTACATAACGGATGTGTATATAAAATCTGATCCCGACACGAATGCGAATCCGGTAAATAAAGCCATCAAGAAATTAATTGACCAGCAAAAATGGGATCTCGAAAGTGATTTTACAGCTTTAACAAAAAAGGGACAGAATGAAAAAATCTATTGGGCGAAAGCCATCATTACAAACATTCAACATACGCCCATTGTAAAGAAAAAAGTTGCTATTCCTGAAACGCAATTTGTGGTGGAATTTTCTAGTAAAGGCAAAAATTATAATGTATCCTGGAAAGCCATAAAAGGAAAAACAAGTTGGTTGATGGGAAGGGATTTGAAGATGGATACTGCTAAGTGATGCTCCGAAATAAATTACTTTACTCTTTCCACATATTCACCGGTTCCGGTATTGATTTTAATTTTTTCTCCTGTTTCGATAAACAGAGGAACTTGTACTGCTGCTCCTGTTTCTAAGGTTGCCGATTTCAATGCTCTTGAAGTTGTATCTCCTCTTAAACCTGGTTCGGTATAGGTAACTTCCAGTTCAACTTGCAGGGGTGCTTCAGCAGAAACGGGCTCTTCGTTGTCATTAAATTTCACCACTACTATCATGCTTTCTTTTAAAAATTTAAACGTTTCACCAAAAAGAATGATCGGAATAGGCAGTTGCTCATACGATTCCTGGTTCATGCAGATCAATGTGTCGCCTTCCTGGTATAGGTATTGCAACTCTTTTGACTCCACTCTTACGATCTCTATCTTTTCACCGGAACGGAATCTGATCTCACTTTGTTTGCCGGTTTTTACGTTACGGGCTTTTACCGTATAAATTGCATTTCCTTTGCCCGGTGTGATATGCGTGTAATCATTCACTATTAAAAGTTCTCCGTTATATCTTAAAAATATACCTTTTGAAATATCTGATGTAGTAGCCATTGTTTATTTTTTTTTGAGGGTACTAAGGTAAGGAGTAAATTTAAAATCCCTCATAAAAATCATTCTAGCTGTTCTTAATGCTAAATAATTACTTCTCAGCATCTTTCCCGATAACTGTCTTAACAGAATATTGAGGTTTATTATTCAGGGTTAAAAACATGCGTCCCAGGTATTCTCCGATCAATCCTAAGAACATGAGAATTAGTCCGCCTATTATCAGTAAAGAGATGATCAGGGATGTCCAGCCTTCTACCTGATGATTGTACCTGAAATAGGCAAGCAGGAAATATACAGCTGTAACAAATCCTATAAATGAAGTAATAAAACCAACAACAGTTGCAATCCTTAAAGGTATAACAGAAAAGCTGGTAAAAACTTTCATAAAAACAGATATGGACCGGATAAGGTTGTAATTGCTTTTTCCTCTGTATCTTTCATAATGTTCGACATCAATAGATGTTACATCGTTTGTTAATTCAAGGATTAAGCCATCAACATAAGGAAAAGGTCCGTTGTATTTAATGATCTCTTTAATAATGCCACTTTTTACAATTTTAAATGGTGACATGTAAACGTTTTTGGGTTTATTAAGTACCTTATTTGCAAGAAGTCCATTGAGCCAGCTTCCTAAATTTTTCCAGACCTGTTGATTTTTTTCATGAAATTTTGCATAACAAACGTCGTATCCATTTTTACATTTTTCATACAATTTAAAAATGTCATTCGGCGAATGCTGAAGATCATCATCCATAATGACAACATACTTCCCTGAAGCATATTTAAAACCTGCCATAAGAGCATTATCCTGGCCAAAATTTTTTCTGAAATCAATTGCAATAACCTCTTTATTTTCTTTAGCAATGCTTCTAATAACTTCCCAGCTGTTATCACTGCTGAAATCATTAACGAATATCAACTCGTAACTTACGTTCTGTAGTGCTTTTTGAATTTGAAAATGCAACTCAACTAAGTTGTCTGCGCTATTAAAAACAGGAACAACAATGCTAATTTCCTTCATTTGTAATCTCAATTAAAATATCCCTTTTAATACTGATAACTTTGTACGTAAAATTCAATTTTTTTTTATGAATTTCCAAGGAGTTTAAAATGCTGTTCTGGTCAAACCTGAATATTTCCTGTCCATGGCCTGCATTGGTAAGGATTTTAGCTATTTTTCCAATTAGCCCTTTTTTTGAAGACAGATTAACAATGGGTTCAGAAATAATGATTTTTGGAGTAGCTTTAAGTATTTTAGATAATAGATTTTCAAGGTCGTCATTAAAATGGTATAGGGAACCGGACATAATGCAAGCGTCAGAATAGGGGAATTCTCCCAATTTTTTTAAATCATTTTTAATGGCATTAAATCCTTTGTCTTTTGCATGATTTACAAAACTATCATTTAAATCTATGCCCATCCAGTTAATTCCCCTTACCTTACATTCCCTGGCAATATAGATATCTCCAAAACATAACTCCAAAACATTTTTATCCTTTTCAGAAAAAAGGTTAATAATGTCTTTAAATCTTTTACGATAGTGCATCGAATATAAAATATTCATCACTATACGATAAATATATATGTTTCTATATATTATGCTTGTCTTCATTCTAAATACTGATTTACAACAGACTCGAAAAGTAATCAAACTTTCCTTTTAAACGATCATCGCATTTACAAATTTATTGTTAAAAAATATTTTAGTATACTTACATTTTTCTTTTTTAACCCAAAATTCTCATGTCAGAAAAAATAGTTAGCCAGGAATTATTAATTAAAATTTCATTGGTAATAATCCTTTTTATGGGCACCTTTTTAGTATTCAAAATGCTTCAAAAACCCAAAATATACAATTCTACTTTAAGCAAGATAAGTCATAACTACAGTAGAGATGTGGTTAATAAAAATATTGTATGGAAAGTTAAAGAACCATATTATTACAGGGATACCCACAATACCTGCAGATGGGACGGCTCTATTTATAATGAGATTCGTGAAAATTACTACAATAACGGCGATCACAAATATGCTTTTTTTCCATTGTTCCCCTTGCTTTGGAAAATATCCCATATTAGCGTATTGTATATTGGGCTGATTAACTATTTACTATTTGGGATATCCGTTATTATATTTTCGATGTTTTTTTTAGATACGGCACGAACCGGAATACTGGAAAGAATTTGTGTTTTCACTGCCGCAATAGTCCTTCCGCAGGTAGTTGTTTATTACTTACCTTATGCAGAGGCGCTGTTTACTTTTACTTTTGCGCTTGCCATATACGGATTAATAAAAAATAAATACTGGTTGTTTTTTATTGCCATACTTCTTTTTGCAATGACACGACCTACATTTCTTATCATTGGCTTGTCATTTGTAATCATTGATGTTGTTTATCTTATTAAGCACAGAAATATAGGGCATTTCATTAAAGAACTTTCCCTTAAACTTTTGCCATTGTTGTTGGGTACATGTATTGTTTTTATCATGTACTATTTTAACTCCGGTTCATTAACAAAATATTTTGAATCTGTAAATCAATTTTGGAGTATGTCTTTTCGCATTCCCGACAGGATTGCAGATTGGTCGATTGAGGGTTTTGGAATGAATGTGTTTACCATATTCTTTATTGTGATTACATCTTTAATTTTATTCTTAAATAATTTTCTGAAAATAATTCGTTCCGATAAAACGGAAGGCCAGCCCAGCATTTTTAAAGGCGATACGAATTTCATTAAAGAATACTTTTTTAATAATGCTATTATTTATTTCTGGGGTGTTTTTATTTTTGTTGTTTTCTACCAGGATTGTACGTTAAATGGATTAAGCCGGTATATAATTGCTTCACCATACTTTTTCATATTCTTATTTTATTTTTATGCCAACCTGAAGGAGATTAAATTAAATAAACTCATAATTGGTTCTGTGGTACTGACGGCAGCAGGTTTATTCATGTTAACAAGTCAGTTTAAATTAGAACCGAAATTAAACTTTAGCGATAGCGGATTTTTTTTACTGCTGTTTACTTTTCTTTACCTTTCTTCTTTAAGGTATATGAATACTGTTTTTAAAATCGCATGCTTGCTAATATTAGTTTTATTAAATGTTATATGGATTACCTATTTATACAATATATATTTATGTAATGCCTGTATTTTTACATAATTGAAATGAAAATTGCAATAATAGGAACAGGTGGAGTAGGCGGATACTTTGGAGGAAAGATAGCCAGGGCTGGATACAATGTGACTTTTTTTGCAAGAGGTGAACATTTAAAAGCTATTCAAAGAAATGGATTGATGATTAAAAGTATCCATGGAGATTTTAAAGTGGATACAGTTAAAGCTACCGATAAAATTCAAAATATTGGGAAAGCCGATTTAATTATTTTGTGTGTAAAGGCATGGCAGGTAAAAGATATTGCAAAAGAATTAATAGGAATCATGGATAGCACGTCTGTGATTCTGCCTTTGCAAAATGGCGTTCTTGCTGTAGATGAGTTAAAGGAGATTATTAATTCTGAAAATATTATTGGTGGATTGTGTAAGTTAATTACTAAAATAGAATCGCCGGGAGTAATAAATCATATTGGCGTTAATCCACTCATGGTATTTGGAGAGTTAGACAATCAGCTATCAGAAAGGATCGTAAAGATAAAAGAACTATTTGATACATCCGAAATACACTCAAAAATTTCAAATGATATCCAAGCCGACCTGTGGAAGAAATTTATAGCGATTTGTATTGGAGGATTATTGGCCGTAACGCGTTCCAGTTATGGAGAAGTGCGTGAGCTAAAAGAAACGCGGCAACTCATGATTGATTTGCTACAAGAGATTTATCTGCTGTCTCAAAAGATCGGGATAAAAATTGAAGCAGACACTGTTGATAAAACAGTAGCGTTTGTGGATACATGCCCATATGAAACCACAGCTTCCCTGACAAGAGATGTTTGGGAAGGGAAGCCTTCTGAGATTGAATATCAGAATGGCACCGTAGTAAAACTTGGTAATAAATATGGTGTTCCAACTCCCGTAAATACGTTTGTTTATAATTGTATTTTACCCATGGAGAAAAGAGCCGGAAACAAATAAAAAATCCTTGAGGATTTGTTTCATATGCTTAATTCATAAAAAAAACAATAAAAATTTAAATGAACGAGAACTACATATACATTGAGAATGTTAAATGTTATGCTCCCGAATTAGCCAGAGTAAACGACTATTTTTCTGAAGAATATTTACATCATCTTTATAAACTGGAGGATAGTAATTTTTGGTATCGATCGAGAAACAGAGTTATAAAAAATCTATTAAATAAGCATCTTGGTAATTCTACTTCAAAAAGTTTTCTTGAGATAGGGTGCGGAAATGGTTTTATTTTAAAAGGATTGATGGAGTTTGAAAATTATAAGTTAGTGGGTGCGGATATCCATATTCAAGGATTGAAGTATGCGAAAGAAAGACTTCCGGACGTTGAATTTATACAACTGGATGCAACGCGTATGCCTTTTGAAAATGAATATGATGCTATTGGTGCTTTTGATGTCCTGGAACATATTGACGATGATATAGCAGTTATAAAAAACGTACATAAGGCATTAAAACGGGATGGAACTTTTATTGTTTCTGTTCCTCAGTATCAATGGATGTGGAGTCACATGGATGATATAGATCAGCATAAAAGAAGGTATTCACGGAAGGAATTGAAAAATAAATTAATGGAAAATGGCTTTGAAGTTACTTATCTAAGTTCCTTTGTTTTTTTTCTCTTTCCATTAATGGCGATTTCCAGGTTTTTAAAAAAGAATCAGAAGTTTCAGGATAGATCTTTTGAAGAAAAATTAACAGAGCTAAACCTTAGTCCTCTGCTCAACTTTTCATTTGAAACGATTATGCGGTTGGATGAGTTATTGATAAACATGGGATTGTCGCTTCCTTTCGGAGGATCACTGATTGCTATAGGAAGAAAAATTTAATTTTTGGTTATTGCAGATAAATAAACTGAGGCTTTAAACAGAATCATTATTCTTTACGGGTGTAAAGCTCAAAAATGGGTTCTGTAATAGAGGCAGCATCCATAAAATAAAATAACCCACCCCATTTATATTGTATTTTGTTGTATACAATTACTTTTCCTCCTTTTTTTACAGTGACCTTGTTAATGGTTCTATAACCTTCTTCTTCGATTACCTCACTTGTTATGCCTTCTTCAAATACTTTAGGTGCTTCGGCATTTAATGTTTCTTTTTGCTTTGCCTTAGCTTTTGCTGCAAGTTCTTCTTCATAATCCATTTTTGCTTTAGCTATCGCTGCGGTAATCTTCGCATCATTTTCTGATCTCAAACGAGCCCTTTCTCTTTCTTCTTCCTCTAATTTAGCTTTGGTATTCGCAATTTTTTGTTTATACTCATCCGCACTTAGTTGACTGTTTTTCCTGGCTTCTTCATCAGCCTTAGCCTTAGCAAGAGTTGCTGCCCTATATTCTTCATCTATTTTTTGTTTAGCCGCATTGCGTGCTTCTTCATCGGCTTTTGCTTTTGCAGCAGTACTTGCCAAATATTCTTCCTTGTTTTTGGTATTGGCAGCATTTTTAGCTTCCTCATCTGCTTTAGCTTTGGCTTTGTTCTTTGCATCTTCATCTGCCATGCCTTTAGCTTTGGCAGATCTTTTAGCTTCCTCATCTGCCTTTTGTGCTGCCGACTTTTTAGCATCTTCATCTGCTTTCGCTCTGGCTAAAAGACGTGCATCTTCATCTGCTTTTGCTTTCGCAAGTTTTTTCGCTTCGTCGTCAGCTCGTGCTTTCGAAGCATTCTTTTGGTATTCTTCTGCTTTGGCTTTCGTTTCGGATGCTGCTTTTGCTTTGCTTGACGCTTCTGCTTCTGCTTTTTTTGCTGCCGTAGTTTTTGCATCTGCATCCGCTTTTGCTTTTTCTGCTGCTTGTGCCTCCGCAAGTTTTTTCGTGTCTTCTGCGGATTTGGATTTATTGGCTTCCAGAGTTTTTGCTTTTTCTTCCACTACTTTAGCTGCAATTTCTTTTTCCACCACAGCCAAGGCCGATTGAATGGATTTGGTATAATCAACATCATAATCGAACTCATCCACTTTGGTCGAAAAACCAATTTTTCCTACCGGTTGATTGAAGATCACCGTATTGACACCATCGTATTGTTTAAAAAGTTCACAGATAAAAGGAAAAGGATCAAAGCCTTCTTTTAAACGTTCGGCAGGTACCTTAGTCGAAAAAGATATTTTTTTACTGATATAGCCGGGCTTGGAAAATGTTATTAAATAGTCTGTATTGAAATCAAGTTCCAGTTTGGCTTTTCTAAGATCGGTCAGCGTTTTAACAACGGTCCCATTTTTTTGAATAACGATGGAAGCATTATCCACATTGCCATCATCTATCTTAAGTTTAATAGGCACTTCAAGAAAAGGCTGCTGGGCTTTAACTGTTGATGCAAATGAAAGCATCAATAGAATACCAAGCATTCTTAATAAAAATATGCCGTTCAACTTTGCTTTTGAAGGAATCATTAAATTATAATACAAGAATTAACAATATCAATTAATTTTCGTAGTTTAGGGTAAAAATCGGTAAAAAAAATGATTTTTTATCATTTAAATTATTTACTATTTTTGAACACCTTACCAAGATGTAAATACCAAAGATATGAACAAATTTTTTACAGGTATTGTTATTTGTGTCCTTTCATTTTTAAATGTTCAAAAGGGCAATGCCCAAAATATTACTATGGAAGAAACGGTAAAATATATCAATTCAAAATTTGATGGTAAATGCAAACTGGAAGTCATTAAAGGGTTTGTACAGGCTCAATTTTATGAAGGCAGGGAGGTATATCGTAAAGATAAAGTAGCCGTTAATGATTTGGACATGATGAAGATGGGTTTCGAGAAGGAAGAAAGCCTTTTTTTTATCCCGTGTAAAGGCGATCAGGAAGGGTGCGTTGAACGAAATTTATATGTAAATAAAATTAAGAAACAGTATTCGCGTTTAAGTTTTGTTGTTGAAAATAATCAAAAAAATATAGACGGGTTGAGTGAAGCATTTATTCACCTTTATAAATTAGTAGATGGCCCTTCAGGTTATAGCAGGACAAAACCTTTTGAACAATAATTTAATTCGTTAATTTGATGATTCGTTAATTCGTTGATTTTATATTAAATAATTTATACCTATGAGAAGCACTTTACTTTTATTTATTTTTTTAATAAGTACCCTTAACGGGTTTTCGCAAGATGCTGAAAGTGTCTTTAAATTAGGAGAAAAAAAGTTTCAGGCAGGAGATTATAAAGGTGCAGAAGTAGAATATACAAAGGCATTGGCGTTGGATGCTAAACAGGCTAACGCTTATATCAGAAGAGGATTTTGCCGGTCTCAGCTTTTAGACTATAAAGGGGCGATTGAAGATTATTCAAAAGTAATTGAAATAGACGGAAAGCATAAGTGGGCCTACTTATCAAGAGGTGCTGCAAAAAACAAGTTGAACGCATATAAAGAAGCCATGATTGATTTTAATAAAGTATTGGAACTGGATCCAAAAGATCAGGAGGCCTATAATAACAGGGGGTTTTCAAAAAAAGGTCTGGAAGATAAAGAGGGTGCTTGTGCCGATTGGAACCAATCGAAAAAATTGGGTAATGAAGAAGCAAAAATTATCTTGAAAAATAATCATTGTAAGTAACAACCGAATAAAATTATACAGATGAAAAAGAGAAGACTCCTCCTTCCAATAATGGCTTTCCTGATTGTTGCATTATTTTCTGCCACTACATCCTCTCACAGATCTTTTGAAGAAAAAGAGTATTCTTCTTGCTTGAAAAAATACAAGACAAAGTGGGGTGAAAAATGTTTGCAATGTTCCAATTATACACCTAATAGTTATACCGTTTTTTATAGGAATACATGTACAGATAAATTAGATGTAAAATGCGCCGTTCAGGAATCTAATAAACAATGGCGTTTCTTTTTAAGAACCGATATTGCTCCTAATGACTCAGTAGTTGTCTACGCTTGTGATGGCACCGGAAAATCTTTATACTGGGCTAAAATGGCCGGGGATAGAACAACTTCCTTTCCCACAGATACAGAGATTGCCGCTGAATATTCCAAATAAACACGAACTCCACATTCAATATCCCCCGCTGGCGGGGGCAGGGGGTGGTTCAACGCTATCAAAAAATCTCACCACAAACAAAAAATTCCTTGCAATTCTTATTGCAAGGGATTTTTTTATTATGTATTTATAATGAAGATGTAATATTCTTCTGTTTCTGTGAAAACACATTGTCGTTAGCGGGTTCGCTTAAATCAAACCTCTCAACGCCTCCATCTTTATACTGTATTTCAATTCCTTTTTTCCTTTTTAAATTAGTTGACTCTTTTTTTTCTCAAATTCTTCCTGGGTAAGTACACCGGCTACTTTTAAATTATGTAGCTTTTGTATTTCGTCAGCAGTAGAAATACTAGCAGACTGGATGCCGCTGTTAAATTCATTATTGAATTTATGTTCATCCATTGCAAGAAGATAAATAAAATCCATCAGGCTAAACAGCCCAACCAGTCCAAATAGCAAGAAGCCTATTCCCATGACAAGCATTAAAGGAAAAGCAAACAAGAACATAAATAAATAAATAAATCCTTTTGCTTTTTTTCCTAAATAAAAGTGATGAGCTCCTAATCCGCCAAGGAAGAAAGCTAATAATGCTGCTGTAGTTTTACTTTTCATAATTGTTTTATTTAATTCTAAAATAATTCGTTTCCCTGTGTTGAATTTGTGTGCAGCACAAAGGTATACTGCAATAATATCAGCCATCAGTATTTCGACTGTACGTTTTATTACGTTGGAAAGGTAAGATAAAAAAGCATGAGAAGACACGTTGTTGAAAGAAAATACGTATCTGTTCATTAAAATACAAAGGAGTGCTGAGTGATCCAATCAAGACCATAACCTTTTATATGTCAACTTAGGACATTCCATTAGACGCCAAAAAGAAATAATTTTATAATCCTCCACAATAGAGCAAGTCTCTAAGCCGTATGATATGCTTTGTTTCATTAAAAAAGTATTATTATTGTAATATTAAAACTTATAAGCGGTATGATTTTTGGCTGCAAATAAAATAATAAATAAATTGATTTTGTGGTTTAAAAATATTTTATACATTTGGCATAATCTAATAATATCCTGCACTTGACCCTGTACAACTTTTTTATTATTATTTACGTTACAATAGTTAAACAATCGGAAAATGAAGTTTGAGGGAACTTTTAAAGATCACAAATCACAAATTAAAATAGGGTTGAAATTGCTCTCATATAAAGAAGGGGAGTTATTTGTAATATACTCACCCGATTTGGATGTTTTTGGCTATGGGGACAACGAAGAAGAAAGCAAAAAGTCGTTTGCTTGTACTCTTGAAGAGTTTTTAAGGTACACAACAAACAAAGGCACTTTTCTTAATGTGTTAAAAAATTTAGGCTGGAGGATTGTTGAGACAAAAAAGACAACAAACTTTTATACTCCAGACCTAAGCAAGCAATTAAAAACAAATGAGCATCTTAAGGAAATATATCAAGAAAAAGATTACCACTCATTTAAGCAAGATATATTGATTCCAGAAATGGCTTAATGTCCACAAAGAAATTATCCAATATATCTGTCTCTGATTATCGCAAGTATCTTAAAAACACCTGTGGATGCAAATGTACTAGAACAGCCGGAGGTCATGAGCATTGGACAAGATCTAACCTAGATCGGCCATTAACCTTTCAAAGTCATAAAGATATTGTTCCAGAATTTATAATAAAGAATCATTTAAAAATACTCAATAAATCAAAAGAGGATTTTTTAAGTGAGTTTTTCATTTAATTTAATGACACATCCTTCATAGCCCATTTTTTAAATAACCGAGCAAAGCGTCTAATCTGTACGGAATACGTACGAAACAAAAAAAATATACCCCTGTAACTTATTTATTTACAGGGGTATTATGGTTTTTATTAGTGATCCAATCAAGACTCGAACTTGAAACCGACAGTTTAGAAAACTGTTGCTCTATCCCGTTGAGCTATTGGACCCAGTTTGAATATGTAAACTTAATTGTCGGGGCGGCAAGATTCGAACTTGCGACCTCCTGGTCCCAAACCAGGCGCGATGACCGGACTACGCTACGCCCCGAAACAATGTTTTTTAAAAGAACTATTAACCCCAAAAATTCGAGCTGCAAAAGTAATAATTACAATTGCATTTGCAATTTTATTTCAAAGAAATTGAAAACAATGCCAATAAGAAGATGGAAGAGCAGAAAGAAACAGACCTTAGATTTGATACTCTCATCGAATGTACTAATCATTTAATCCCTTTCCATTGAGAATTTGCTGCATACATTTTTCAACCCTCGACTCCCGGGTTTTGGATTGTTTGGGTGCAGAAAAATAAAAAATGTATGCTCTTTGCCGTCCCGGTGTCAATGCTTTAAAAGCAGTTTTCAAGGCGTGTCCGCCTTCGGCGGATAATTTATTTTGAAATTCTTCAGGAATGATGAATTCTGAAGCCTTCTTAAAATCCACTTTCAAACCTACTTTTTCCACTTCAATGGCTTCATATATATAGGCTTTCAGAATGGGTTCCATCTTAACTATTTCCCGAATATTGGTGAACCGGATCTGGCGTGCCGCCTGCACATTCTCCGTTTGTTGGATTAGAATACCATTGGCATCCTTTAACAAGGCGCCTTTGAAAAACAAAATCGCACAGTATTCTTTAAACACATGTATTAAAACTATATTACTTTTCTGAAACGTGTAACAAGGAACTCCCCACTTCAATTCTTCGGTCAGCCCACAGTCAAGAACGATTGTTCTCAATTTCACAATTTCTTCCTGCCACTTTTTGGCTTTACTAAAATAAAAATCAACCTTAGGATTCATTCCAGTCTTTGTCATAGTATATTATTTTGTGCACAATTTAGACCCTCAGTCATCTGCCCAAAAACTTTATGCTCTAAATATTGTTTATCCATTTCCATGCTTATTTCTTAGACAGATGTAAGATTGAATTTCTCTTGAGCTTTTTTAGTTGGCTTTGTTCATTTAAACTTGTCTATAAATAATGAATTTTTTAAAAGGGTTGACTCTAACAATACATTTCCATCTCTTAGTGCAGAAACTTATCTTTCCTGAAGGGATTATCCTAGGATAAGAATTTACAGGCATTTTGAACCACAAAAATAAATTCTGTAATCGCTGAAATAGCACGAGTATCAAGCAGTTTAGGGGAAGAAATAAAGGGACTTCCCCCTTTTTTATTGGGTCAGTCCCTTTTTGCGGAGAGAGAGGGATTCGAACCCTCGGTACCAGTTGCCCAGTACGACAGTTTAGCAAACTGTTCCTTTCGGCCTCTCAGGCACCTCTCCTTATATTTACGGGCAGCAAAATTAGAAAATAGATTGGCTTATTCAAATTTTTGATCCTTAAATGTGCAATAATAAATTAGTGTATTTATTTTCGGATGGCCAATTTTAAAAATTGTTATGTTATATTTGCAATTTGTAAAATATCCGAAGATGCTTTGTACAATGGCGAACTGGTGTTTTTTATTAAATATAATTTATAGCATGAAGTTGAAGTTTTATACTTTTTTGTTATTAGGCATTGTAACTTTCTTCTCTTCCTGTTCAAATAAAAATAATGAGCAAGGGGCAATAGAGGATAAAGATGCGAGCGCAAACGATTCGTTAAAACATATTAAGATCAGAGATGCTCCTAAATTTTTGGATAGCTGGTCGAAATCAAATACATTGATTTACCTGGATATCGGTGAACCGGATGAATTGCATCCTACGAATAGTAATTCAGCTTCAGCCTCTGAGATTTTTTTATATACCCAGCAATCTCTGATTGGTATCGATTATCAAACTCTTCAACCTAAAGCAGGATTATGTACTTCAATGCCGTCTATTTCAAAAAACGGACTGGAGTATACCTTTGAAATAAAAGATGGAATTACGTGGGACGATGGAAGTAAATTGTCGGTAGAGGATGTTATCTTTACTTTCAAGGCCAGCAAATGTCCGCTAACCAATAATCCTCATGCCAAACCTGGTTTAGAAAACTTAAAAGAAATTGTTGTTGACAGGGTCAATCCTAATAAATTAACGTTTGTGATGAAACGTTTGTATATTCACAATTTAACTCTTCCGGGAGCAATTCTGATGCAGCGAAAGTTCTTTGATCCAAAAAATATATTGTCCCGGTTTACAATGTCTCAATTTGATGATCCTAAGTTTAAGGCCGATAAGAATAAGGAATTAAACGATTGGGCAGCAGAATTTAATAGTCCTAAATATGGCCGTGACTTGGAAAACCTGGTCGGTTTAGGGCCTTACAAGGTGGAAAGGTGGGATGCGGGACAATCTATGACACTTGTAAGAAAGAAAAACCATTGGACAAAAGGGAGTACCGATCCCAATGAGACATCTTATCCCGACAGGATTATTATTAAAATAAATAAGGATGCAAATTCACAAATACTCGAGTTCAAATCGCAGGCAATGGATGCATCCACTTATTTATCTACCGTTAATCTTTTACAGCTTCGCAAAGACAAATCTTTTAATAAAAATTACAATTCGAGATTTACAAATACTTACGATTACTCCTACTTAGCCATGAATACAAAGCCGGATGGCATTACTCACAAAAAGTTATTTACAGATAAAAGAGTGAGGCGAGCTATGGCTTACCTTGTTCCTGTTGAGTTGATAAATAAGATTGTTAACAAAGGTCAGAATAAAAGAATTATAGGTGCTGTATCTCCACTAAAGCCGGAATATAACGATACTCTTTTGCCAATTCCATTCGATGTGGCAATGGCCAGGAAATTATTGGATGAAGCAGGTTGGATAGATACAGATGGGGACTTTATCAGGGACAAGGTAATAGATGGAGAAAAAGTTCAATTAAGCTTTAATTTAAATTACATGACCAGCCGTATTTTTTGGAAAGATCAAGCGCAGATTATTTCAGAAGCTATGTATAAAGCTGGTGTACGAGCAAATATAAATGCATTGGATTTTGCCGTTCATTATGAAAAAGCGCGGAATCATGATTTTGATATGATGTTGGCAGGATGGGCAGGTAGTTCAGTACCTGAAGATTTTACTCAAATATGGCACACCAGTTCCTGGAGTTCTAAAGGGTCAAACTTCACTGGGTTTGGAAACAGTTATACGGATGTGCTTATTGATTCGATAAAGTACACCATTGATGATGCTAAAAGATTTCCTATCATTAAAAAGTTGCAAAAAATAATGTATGATGAGCAACCTTATGTGTTCATGTTTTCAGAGACCAGGAGAAATGTGATTCATAAAAGATTTGGTAATCAGGAAATGTATTACGAAAGACCTGGTGTATTATTAAATAATTTAAGGCTCCTGCAATAGTTTTTTTATATCAATAAAAATTAGATTAAAGAATGCTCAAGTATATTGGTAGACGTATTTTAATTTTTCTTCCTACGCTGATTGTAATTACCCTTCTCGGTTTTATTATAAGTGTAAATGCCCCGGGCGATCCTGTGGAACGTATGTTGGTAGCAGCGCAGAGTGGAGGAGAGATAGGTTCGGAATCGGTAAGCCAGGTGGAACAGAAAAAATTCTGGAGGACTAAATTAGGTCTTGACTTGCCCGTATTTTATTTTTCTTTAAGCAGCCTTGCCAAGCCGGATACACTGTATAAAGTATATGATAAAAATGACCGTGAAGGCTTAGAAAGATTGATTCGTCAATATGGCAACTGGACCGCCATTCAGGAGTATTACAAATCAATGGATCAGTTGTATGCGAGTCATTTCAATATTGGTATTGATACTTTAAAATATGATTCAGCTAAAGTCAGCCAGATTACAGAAGCATTGAACCAAGCCAAATTTGAGACACTGGCATTAAAATCTTCTTTTGATGATAAGGTCATTCTGCTGCGAATGGATAATTTATCCCGATTATATACCTATCCGTTGTTCGATAATTTAAAAGAGAAATTAGTTATCGTAAAAAGCAAATATGCTTTGGTGAAATCCCAGGCGCAGCCATGGAAAAATTATATTCCTAAAATTAATTTTTATAAAAATAATCAGTACCACAGGTGGGTATTTGGAGATGGAAACTGGCTGACAGGAAAAGAGTCGGAGTTCTCAAAAGGATTGGTAAGAGGCGATTTCGGAACATCTTATGTAACCAAGCAACCTATATCCGAAGTAATTGGTTCTAAAATAGGCTGGTCTTTATTTTTTTCTTTAGGATCAGTACTACTTGCTTACCTGGTGAGCATTCCTCTGGGTATTAACTCAGCAACAAAACGCGATTCCCGCTTTGATAAAATTTCTACTATCGGTTTGTTTATTTTATATTCTATGCCTTCTTTTTGGGTGGCTACTATTCTGCTAATGACTTTTGCCAATCCGGATTTGCTGGCTTGGTTTCCTGCTTCAGGTATTAAGCCTGCAGGTGGATTTTCGGAGACAGCAGGCTTCCTTGAAAAAATAAAAACAACATTCCCCTATATTATCTTACCTATGATTTGCTATACGTACAGCTCCTTTGCTTTTCTATCGAGAACCATGCGGGTATCTATGTTGGAGGTTATTGGTCAGGATTATATAAGGACGGCTCGTGCTAAAGGATTGCCTGAATCGAAAGTGATCTGGAAACATGCTTTGCGAAATTCTTTATTGCCTATCATTACGGTGTTTGCCAATATCTTTCCATATGCTATTAGTGGTTCGGTTATTTTGGAAACCATCTTTACCATTCCGGGTATGGGTTTCGAATCTATCTTCGCCATTCAAAATCAAAATTATCCTATGATCATTGCAGTACTGACGATCACAGGAATATTAACGCTGGTTGGATATCTTATATCAGATATTCTATATGTAATAGCTGATCCACGTATAACTTATAATAAATAAATGGATCCCGGAGCAGCGCCAATTATAATCGAGAAGCCGATTGAAACAGAAGAAAAAAACTTTAGCTTCAAGGCATACGCGTGGAAACAATTAAAGTCCAATAAGGCTGCCTACTATTCCTATAAAGTTTTATTGTTCTTAATCATTGTTGCGCTACTGGCACCGCTTATTGCCAACGATCAGCCTTTGTATTTACACTACAAGGGTAAAAACTTTTTCCCTGCCTTTACCTGGGGAAATAAGATAGAAGTAAAAGATCCGAAAACAGGTGTTTTAGAACACTTGCAATTAGATATTACAGATTGGAAACAACTGGATGCAGATGCTGTAATTTGGGCTCCTATAACTTACGATCCTAATAAAACAGATCTTTTGAATTATGATTATGTGGCTCCTGCCGGAAAGCAGTTGTTTCTTAATAAAGCAGGAAAGATTATTCCAATTCCATTCAAGTTCAGACACTGGCTGGGCACCAATAAACGGGGAGAAGATGTGTTGTCAGGATTAATTCATGGCACCAGTATTTCTTTAACAATAGGAATATTTTCCATGACCATTGCTTCTATTTTAGGACTCATCTTAGGTGCTATGGCAGGTTATTTCGGGGATACGAAGCTTTCGACCACACGAGGTATGTTCTGGACGATTGTGCTCGGGCTGGTATTTTCCTACTATTATGGTTTTTCACTGAGATCCTTTACGCTAACAGATGCTTTAGCAAAATCCGGCCTCGCCATTATGTTTGAATTGCTGATCAGTTTCTTTGTTTTCTTCGGGGTATTGTGTGTGTTTTATTTGTTGGGTAAATTGATAGGATTATTACCGGGATTAAGAAACAAAGTATTTATCCCCGTCGACTCCATGGTTTCAAGAACTATAGAAGTGTTGATTTCCCTGCCTCGCCTGATCCTTATTATTTCTATCGCAGCAATTGCCAAACCCAGTATCATTAACCTTATGATCATTATAGGACTAACCGCCTGGACAGAGATTGCACGTTTTACAAGAGCAGAATTTTTGAGGATCCGTCAGCTTGAATACATACAGGCAGCTGAATCTCTCGGCTACAGCGATTTAAGAATAATGTTCAAACATGCTTTACCTAACGGTATGGCCCCGGCACTTATAACGATTGCGTTTGGTATCGCTTCCGCAATTTTAATTGAATCAGGATTGTCGTTTTTAGGTATTGGGGTTCCCGCAGATACTGTTACCTGGGGCTCTTTGTTAAGCGCCGGTAAAGAGAATTACAATGCCTGGTGGTTGGTCGTTTTCCCCGGACTGGCGATTTTTGTCACCGTTACGGTGTATAATCTACTCGGTGAAGGATTAAGAGATGCCCTTGATCCGCGATTGAAGAAATAACCTCGCCCCAACGAAGCTGTCTCAAAAGTATCAATTAATAAAAACCACCTTCTGTCTTTTTCCATCTTTCCAATTTGGAAATGTCGATAGTAAAGAAACGGATAAAGAGGACTGAAAATCCAATAATTTTTAGTCTTCTTTTTACTTGCGCTTTCATTTGCCCCGCAGTAAGATCAGGAAGTGTAAACATCCCATCCTGATAACAATTGCTACAGTATTTATCAGACTTGGTTCCGTCGGTGTTTGTTCCTCCGCTATTTGCTTCGTGTTTGTGCGGCATGCCACAGCTTTGACAATTTTTGTACATTCCTTCCATTGATTTTTTTATTTGTATAGTATTAATCAATCAAAATTGCATCCGTAATTATTAGCTACTTGAATTTCTCATTCACGCCTAAGCCAAATAATGAAAAGTCATATTTAACGGGATCTTTTGGGTCGAATTGTTTTAAAGAACGGGTAAGTTCTACCACAGCTTTCCAATCATTTTGTTGTCTTTTTAACAAGCCAAGATTTCGTGCCACCCGACCTGAATGTACATCTAAAGGGCAGGATAGTTGGGACGCTTTTATTTCTTTCCATAATCCAAAATCAACCCCTCGTTTGTCATTGCGTATCATCCATCGGAGGTACATGTTGAGCCGTTTAGCGGCAGAGTTATCACCTGGATTAGACACATGCTTTTGGGTTCGGTGTGGAAAGGTTGTTTCGAAAAAAATAGTACGAAAGGCTATAATAGCTTTCTCAAGACTTTCATCTTCGGGAAAGGTGTTTTTTACAAAAACTCCATGGATTCCATGGTGATGAAGATACACGTTTCGAAGAGAAGCTATGAAATAAAGACAGTCGATACCGTTGAACGTTCGGTGTACAAAGGATTTAAAAGGTTTTAAGTCTTTTGGGGTGTGATGCAGAATGAAATCATGCGGACTTAAATCCATCCATCGCATAAGTTTGTTGGCGTTATTGAGAATAGTGCTGCGCTGGCCCCAGGCAATAGTCGCAGCAAAAAAACCGGCTATTTCTATATCTTCTTTTTTTGAAAATAAATGTGGGATGGAAACAGGATCAGCCTCAATGAAAGAAGTCCGGTTATACAACGCATGTTTTTCTTCAAGAAAATAATACAACTCTTTGTGTGAAAGATAGGCCATTCCGCAAAACTACAAATCTATTTTGATTCATAAGAGCCAATTGAAGTCATACTGTCCGCCTCAGGGGGACAGTATGACAAACTCTCGACCTTGTAAACAGTCTCATGCTCTTTGCAGATTGATTAAATCAGGTATTGAAACAGGTCGGGCTGATCGTTCAGGTATTCGTAAATAAATTTCTTTTCTTTAAGCCTTTTGATCATGCCGACGAAATCTTCCTTTTTTTGTAACTCGATGCCAACCAATGCAGGTCCTTTTTCGCGACTGTTTTTTTTCTTGTATTCGAAATGGGTTATGTCATCATTCGGACCTAAAACATCCACAAGAAATTCACGCAAAGCACCGGATCGTTGAGGAAACCGTATTATAAAATAATGTTTTAATCCTTCATAGAGCTGAGACCGTTCTCTGATCTCTTCCATACGGGTAATGTCGTTGTTGCCACCACTTACGATACATACCACGTTTTTACCTTTAATAGCATCTCTGTATAAGTCGAGGGCTGTGATGGTTAACGCGCCGGCAGGTTCTACCACGATAGCTTCTTCATTGTACAATTTAAGTATCGTAGTACAGATCTTTCCTTCCGAAACCAATATCATATCGTCCAATACCTTTTTGCAAATTTCAAAGGGAATATCGCCTACATGCTTAATGGCTGCGCCGTCAACGAATTTGTCAATTTTATCGAGAGTAATGTTTTTGCCTTTTTCCAAAGAAGTTTTCATCGATGGAGCTCCTTCCGGCTCCACACCGATAATTTTTGTATCAGGACTTAAATGTTTAAAATAGGTTCCAATACCGGCAGCCAATCCACCGCCACCTACCGGAATAAAAAGGTAATCAATCTTGTCATGCGCATCTTCTAAGATTTCAAGAGCAACCGTTGCTTGTCCTTCAATGACCTTCATGTCATCAAAAGGATGTACGAATACCATTTTATTTTCTTTGCTGTATTTTATTGCTTCAGCATAGGAATCATCATAGGTGTCGCCAGACAAGACTACTTCAACATATTTTTTTCCGAACATTTTCACCTGCTTTACTTTTTGGTTAGGCGCAGTGGCAGGCATATAAATAACTCCTTTGATTCCCAATTTATGACATGAATAGGCAACACCTTGCGCATGATTACCGGCACTGGCGCAGATAACGCCTTGCTTCATCTGCTCAGAAGTCAAAGTGCTTATTTTGTTGTAGGCTCCCCTGATCTTATAGGAACGAACGATTTGCAGGTCTTCTCTTTTCAAATAAATGTTCGCATGATATTCATTCGAAAGATTAATATTTTTCATCAAAGGAGTATGGTCAACAATGTCTTTCAGGCGAAGATGAGCGATTTGTATATTTTCTATTTCAGGAGACCCTTCGGTTTTCTTATTCATTACGATGTATTATTGAAATTAAAAGTCTATTCAAATATAGTTCTATCTTTTAAATATAATTATTTTTTTCATATTTCCTGCCTGAAGTCTTCGACTCCGCTCAGACTGACCTTCGAAGTGCTTCCGTTAATATAACATTTTGTCTGTAAAAATCTGCGTAATCTGGGGTGAAAAAATATTAAGAGTCCACAAGAACTACCTGGAATTGTTCGTTTAACTTCAGTTTGCCGTTTACTTTTTCCGCCGATCCTTCGAGCGTAAATCCTTTAATATTCTTGGTTTCACCTTTGATGAGGAGTAGATCAACCTGTGCTTGGGTTAACGTTTTCCTCATAAAAATAAAAGCAACTCGTAATTGACAACCACTTTTCCAGTTAGAGCAACCGTAGGCCGCGTTACCCTTCAACACATATCCTGTTTTACATTTCGGACATATAATTTCTTTTGGTGTCGCTTCCTTTTTTTCTGCTTTTTCTTTTACTTCCTGTTCTTCAAAGATCACCTCAAAATTCTCATCAAATTTTAGGATACCGGATTTTTGGACTCCCTCTATTTTGATGGAGTTGATAATTGAACTTTTTCCTTTTTGAATCAGCGTTATAATCTGATTCTCATTCAATGTCACACTGAGTGGAGTTGCAGTGTTCCCAACGAATTCAAAGGGTACTTTAAACAGGCAACCATCTTTATATCCGTTACAGCCTATAGCGGTTTTTCCTTTTACGATGGTTCCTTTTTTGCATTTCGGACAACTAATTTTTTCTTCTTTTTTGATAGTTTCTTTTGCCGCTTCAAGCTGACTGGAAAAAGTTATTGGTCTGTTCGTTTCCTTTCTAACTTGAGTGACAAGATCGGCTATCATGTCTTTCATTTCCTGCAAAAAGGTTTTTGCTTCGTACTCACCTTTTTCTATTTGCCGGAGCTTGAATTCCCATTGGCCTGTTAGCTCTGCAGATTTTAATAATTCATTGCGAATAGTCTTGATTAGCTCAACTCCGGTAACGGTTGCAATAAGATTTTTCTTTTCTTTCCTTATGTAAGTGCGTTTGAAAAGTGTTTCGATAATAGCGGCTCGGGTACTCGGCCTTCCGATGCCATTGTCTTTCATTAATTCTCTTAACTCTTCGTCTTCTACCTGTTTGCCTGCGGTTTCCATCGCACGTAACAAAGTAGCTTCCGTAAATGCTTTTGGTGGTTGCGTTTGTTTCTCCAGTAACCCCGGCTCGTGCGGCCCTGTTTCTCCTTTTTTGAAGACAGGCAATAATTGTACTTCGTCTGGTTCTTCTTCTGTATTGGTTTCTTTTTGATACACTACCCGCCAGCCCGGATCCAATATCTGCCTTCCCGTCACTTTGAATTCAGTGTCTTTTACACTTCCTAAAACAGTTGTATTAGACACTTCGCAATCGTGGTAAAATACAGAGATGAACCGCTTGGCAATCATATGATACACCTGCGCTTCATTTCCTGACAGTCCATGAATCCTGATGTCGGTTGGAATAATGGCATGGTGATCCGTAACTTTTTTGTCGTCAAACACCTTGCTGGATTTGCGTATTGGCTTGGCCAACAAGGGAGCAGTAAGCGGTTGATAATCTGTTAAGCTGGATAATATGCCGGGTATCTTTGGATAGATGTCGTTGGAAAGATAGGTAGTGTCTACACGAGGGTAGGTGACAAATTTCTTTTCATACAGATTCTGTATCGTCTTCAAGGTATCATCAGCTGAGTTTCCGAATTTTTTATTGCACTCAACTTGAAGCGATGTTAAGTCGAACAATCGGGGAGGTGTTTCTTTTCCTTTTTTTGTTTCAACAGATTCGATGGTGAACGGTACGCCTTTTATTTCTGCTAATATGTTTGCTGCTTCTTCTTGATTTGAATAACGACCTTTCGTACTGTTGAAAATTACTTCACGATAGGTTGTCTTTATCTCGAAATATGTTTGCGGTTTAAAGTTTTCGATCTCCAGCTGTCTGTTCACGATAAGTGCCAGGGTAGGGGTTTGAACTCTTCCAACAGACAATACCTGTTTCCCATTTCCGTATTTCAAAGTATACAAACGAGTGGCATTCATCCCCAACAGCCAGTCGCCAATAGCGCGTGAACTTCCCGCTGCATATAGACGATCGAAGGAAGCTCCGTCTTTTAATTTTTTAAATCCTTCGCGTATGGCTTCTTCCGTAAGGGAAGATATCCACAAACGTTTAAGTGGCTTGGTGCATTTAGCTTTTGCCAATACCCATCTCTGGATGAGCTCTCCTTCCTGGCCCGCATCACCGCAGTTGATTACTTCGGCAGCATTTTCTACAAGATGTTGGATGGTTTTAAATTGCTTCTCTACACCTTTGTTATTGATTACTTTGATCTCAAATCTGGGCGGTAGAATAGGGAGGGTGTGAATGTTCCATGATTTCCATTTCTCATCGTATTCGTTTGGTTCTTTTAAGGTACAAAGATGTCCAAACGTCCAGGTAACCTGATAACCATTGCCCTCAAAGAAGCCGTCTCTTTTATTATTAGCGCCTAAAATATGAGCTATCTCCTTGGCAACACTTGGTTTCTCGGCTATGCAGACTTTCACAATTCAGGTATTTAAAAAATCAAATATAAGTTATGGAGAGAGTTAATTAATGAACAACAATCCACTACTTATGAACAATTCCTCGATTAGAGGTTTTGAGATATTATTTTTACTTTTAACGTATGTTAATGTTTGTTGATAATAAATGAAAAAAATATCTTTTATTTTTCTACTTTTAATAATTGCAATTTTAACTTTTAATTGTACTATGATCCATCAGGAAAATTATATTTTTTACCCCGAAAAATTACCCTTCGATTATGCATTTTCATTTCCTGTTCCTTTCCAAGAGTTAAACTTTAAAACAGCAGATAATATCACAATAAATGGTTTGCTTTTTAAAGCCGGTTGTTCAAAAGGAGTTGTGTTGTATCTACATGGAAATGCCGGAAATCTACGGTCATGGGGTGATTTGTATGCCGACTTTACAACAAGAGGCTACGATGTTTTGTTTATTGATTATCGTGGCTATGGTAAAAGTACGGGTACAATTGAAAATGAAGAACAGTTGCATGAAGATGCAAAATTAATTTACCAGAGTCTTATAGAAAACTATGGAGAAGATAAGATTGTTGTTTACGGAAGATCCTTGGGTACAGGCATAGCCGCGAAACTAGCTGCAGAACATAAACCAAAACTAGCCATTCTTGAAACGCCTTATTATAACTTCACAGAAGTGGCTCGTCATCATTTTCCTTCACTTTTGGTGATGCTGATTTTAAAATACAAGTTGGAAACGAATAAATACATATCTAATATTAAGTGTCCCGTTTACTTGTTTCATGGAACTAACGATCAAACGATACCTTACGAACACAGTCCTCGGTTGGTCGCATTGTCAAGCAATATTCACCTAACAACATTAAAAGGTGGAACACATAATAATCTAAGCGAGTTTACCGAATATCAGGAACAATTGACTAAAATATTGAAAGAATAGTTTATAAAGGGAGGATGGAATTAAATGAGAGCGAACACAGAGGGCTGGGGTGAGGCCTTGACAGATGAATTAAAAAAACAAAAATGAATTTCTTTAAATAAAAATACTCTGCATGATAAACAAAGAACAAAAGAGATTTTCCATCAGCAGCCGAAAGAAGAGTTTTAGTTTTGCCTATAAAGGGTTAAAACTGTTTTTTAAGACCCAACACAATTCCTGGATTCATTTGGCAGCAGCATTTCTGGTCATTGGATCAGGTTTGTTTTTTAGTTTAAATGCAGTGGAATGGTGTCTTATAAGTTTGGCCATTGGACTGGTACTCGTTGCAGAGATATTAAATACGTCAATAGAATTTTTAACAGATCTGGTTTCCCCTGATTACAATGAAAAAGCGGGTCAGGTAAAAGATATTGCCGCAGGCGCTGTTCTTGTGGCAACGGTCATCTCTATTGCGATAGCTTTGTTTATTTTCTTACCAAAAGTGTGTTGCATTTTTTGTCATACTTAAAAGATTACAATTATTTTTTCTAAATGTGAAAAAATAAATTATAAAAAATAGATTAAAAGACTTTCTTTGTATTACCCTAACGGCATTCCCTTCTATGTTGAGATTTAAAAAAGTCTTATCTTACCTTATTTACATACCGGAGTTTATATTGGTTTATCTCATTGCATTGGAGATGAATTTTTTATGGCTCTTTGGTGCCAATCCAAGTATTGCAACATTAAGAGATCCTGAATATTCTGTAGCTACAGAGCTTTATACCGCTGACAGTGTTTTTCTAGGAAAATATTTTCTGGAAAACAGGACCCCTGTTGAATATGACCATATTTCTCCTATGCTTATAAAAGCGCTCATTGCTACAGAGGACGTTCGTTTTTATGAGCACAATGGCATTGATATTCGTTCATCTTTAGGTATTTTCTGGCATGCGGCCAATAATGAAACACGTGGTGGGAGTACGATTACTCAGCAACTGGCAAAAAACTTGTTTAAGACCAGAAAAAAATCATCGCAAGGACTTTTTGGATATATTCCTTTGCTTAGAACGGTCATCTTTAAAACTAAAGAACTTATTACTGCTCGTAAAATAGAATTGCTGTATAACAAGCAAGAAATATTAAATATGTATTTAAATACTGTAGATTTTGGAAACAATACTTTTGGAATCGCAGTAGCCTCCAGAACCTATTTTAATACAACCCCTGACAGTCTGTCTGTTCAGCAGGCTGCAATGCTGGTGGGCATGTTAAAAGCTCCTTCAACCTATAATCCGATCAGGAGGCCGGAGGCAACTTTAGAAAGAAGAAACATTGTGCTTTCTCAAATGCTTAAATATGCTATCATTACAAAAGAAAACTATGATTCTATTAAACAGAAACCACTTGGATTAAACATTCGTTCTTTGAATGCTGATGAGGAATACGGCTCATATATAAGAGTTGCAGTTGCCAATTATTTAAAAGACTGGTGCAAAGAAACGGATTATGATATTTATTCTGATGGTTTAAAAATATACACCACAATCGATTCCCGGTTGCAAGCCTATGCGGAGTCGGCTGTTTATGATCAAATGAAAAAATTGCAAAAACGCTTCAATCAACAATGGGGGAAAGAGAATCCATGGATAGATGAGAAGGGTAAAGAGATACCGCAATTTGTTGAGACAATAGTAAAAAGGTCTAATGCCTATAAAATTTTAAAATCAAGGTTCAGTTCCAATCAGGATTCGATTGATATGGCCCTAAATAAGCCGAAAAAAATGAAGATATTCACATGGAATGGAGAAAAGGATACAACTTTTAGCACAATGGATTCTGTGCGTTATTATTTAAAATTTTTACATGCAGGGATGATGACATTCGATCCTTTTTCAGGTTATATAAAAACGTGGGTAGGTGGTATTGATTATAAATATTTTAAATATGAGCATGTAAAACAATCTAAAAGACAATCGGGCTCTACCTTTAAACCTTTTGTTTATGTAACAGCTCTGGATAATGGATTTTCGCCATGCGATAAAATTATTGACGAGCCTATTTCGATAAAATATACAGAGAATGGAGAAAAAAAAGTATGGCAGCCACAGAATAGCGACTGGGAGCATACAGGAAAAGAGATGACTTTAAGAAGAGCCATGGCCAAATCTGTAAATTCAGTTACCGCACAGTTAACAGAAAAAGTAGGTTGGAACAAAGTAGCAGCGTATGCACGCAAACTGGGTATTACCAGTCCGATAAAAGCTGTTCCTTCTATTGGCTTAGGATCCAGTGATGTGTCTGTATTCGAAATGGTCAATGCTTATGGTACCTTTTTAAATCATGGCATACTTACCAAGCCAATTTTGGTAACACGGATTGTAGATAAAAATGGGAAAGTTATTAAAGAATTTAAAGCAGAGAGCAAACGGGTATTGAGTGAAGAAACAGCTTTCTTAATGCTTTATATGTTTAAAGGAGGAATGGAAGAGCCGGGGGGAACATCGCAGGCACTCTGGGAATATGATTTGTTTGCTAATCACAATGAAATTGGCGGAAAAACAGGAACTACATCTAATTACTCTGATGGCTGGTATATGGGCATAACAAAAGATCTCGTCACAGGGGTATGGGTTGGTGCATCTGAAAGAAGTATTCATTTCAAAAGTGAAGGTCATTATGGAGAAGGAGCTTCAACCGCTTTACCGATTTATGGAAAGTTTATGGAAAAGGTGTATAAGGATAAGTTAACTAATATTACACAGGGTAAATTTCCGAAGCCTTCAGTTACCATATCGAAACCGTATAATTGTACCACTCCCCGCGATCCTAAACCCGACTCGCTCGCAATAGATAGTTTAGCGCCCATAGAGCCTGCTCCGGATGAAGGTGAAATTATTCTGGAAGAGGAAGCAAAATAATTTTTCGACTTAAAATTACTTTTTTTCTAGGGTAAATTAAATTATAGTACCGGTAGAACTTTATGTATTGCACAATCGATTTTTTTGTATATTTGTTTGTATAACTTACACGTTGCTGTGCTAAATATCTGAAGAACAGTTTTCATTTGTAGTACTACTTAAAATAATGCAAAAAATAAATTTCTATTTATGAAATAAGCATAAGTATGGATCATACCAACAGGGATGAATCCGCCTGAGGCGGATGCGATTCCATCCGACCTTTAAAAAATAAATTATATACACATGAAAATGAAAAAATACAGAATAAATTTTACTAAGCACATTGTTAAACTAACGATGAAAACCAAAAACTACTTTTGCTCAATATTATTGATTGGAATAATTCTATGCATAACCTATTCAGGCATTGCACAAACTGTTAGTATCATCAACAAAAAATTTGTAGTCAATGGAAATGCTTCCTGTCCCATTTATTTCAACGGGGCTAATACGCCTTGGGAAGCATGGAATGATTTCGGAGGATCTTATAATTCTGCAAAATGGACTCAGGATTTGGTTGATCTAAAAAACAAAGGTATCAACGCCACCAGAATCTGGTTCAGTTGTGATGGAAATGGACAACCTAGTATAGCCAGTGATGGTACTGTAAGTGCGCCTAGTGCAAAATTTTGGTCAGATTGTGATGATCTGTTCAAAAATGCACAGGCTAATGGGATCTACATTTACGCTACGATGATGTCCTTTGATCATACAAAAACAGCTAATACAAACTCAACAAATTGGCAAAACATGATGAATAGCTCTGCAAAAACGCAGACATTTGTTGACAATTATCTAGTGCCTTTTGTAAATAGATATAAGACCAACCCTTATTTGTGGGCGATAGATTTTTGTAATGAGATAGAATGGATTTATGAAAATGGAGGAAGTCGTGGCGATGGGACTAACTGGGGAGCTAGTAGCTATGCAATTCTTCAAAGATACGTAGCTATATGCAGTGCAGGTCTTCACCAGTCAGGTGTAGCTAGATCTGACGGGTCAAAAGTATTGGTTACTTTAGGTTCTTCATGTGTAAAATGGAATGGAACGAAATTACCGAATGGAAATAATAATCCGGATGGAAATAAATGGAGTGATGCTAATCTGCAAGCTCAAAACGGAAGTAATACAGCGTCTTATTTAGATTTTTATTCTCCTCACTTTTACGGATGGATGGAGTCAAACTATAGTTCACCTTTTGAAAAGACACCTACACAGTATGGCATGGATGATAAAGCCTGTGTGGTCGCTGAAATGCCTGCGAGAGATCCCATGCCTACGCCAGCGATGAGCCTTACAACGGCCTTTAATAATTTGAAAAATGGCGGTTGGCAAGGCCATATGCCCTGGACGGCTAATATTACCACAAACCTCACTACAGAGGTTGGCGATCTGGCAGATTTTGGAGCTGCTGCTCAGACATTTGCTAACAACAATGCTGCATTGGTAAAACCTACCTGTGCTGTGACAGGAATTGTTTCAGAAAGTGGTGATGCTTCCTCAATGATTTATCCCAACCCTTCAAATAATCAGATTTATATTGAAACCAATACAGATCTTGAAAAAACATCTCTACGGTTTGTAAATGGGTATGGCTCAGAAGTGGCAGTACCTGTTAGCTTTTCAGAAAAGCATGCACAGGCGGACGTCAGCTCTTTGGCAGTTGGTATTTACACATTACTTATTAAACAGAATGATTTTATCACAAGAAAAAAGATTATAGTAATCCGTTAGAAAAAATATATTATTAAATCTTAATCAAGGAATGGTAATGAAGTTTGAATTTTCCTTATAAGAGCTAACTATGAAAATATTAAATACACTTTTCAGAAAAAACAAAGAAAAAGGAGTGAATGAAATAGCAACGGTTTTTAAAAAGTCATGCATTTAAAAAATAAAAATTAGTTTAATAAATTAAATCCAACAGATATGTTAAAAAAGAAATTCTATCTACTCCCAATTTGGTTGCTTCTTATGACTTGCTTTGGTCCATTTGCAAATGGACAAACTCAGAGGATTTTGTCAAATCCAAGCCCTTCACCGGAAGCACAGGCTTTATACTGTTATATACAAAACTTGTCAGGGAAGAAAATATTATCAGGCCAGATGTGGTCGGGGTGGGGTTTCGACGAGCTTGCCTATATTCAAACAAATACAGGAAAGCAGCCAGCCATTTTGGGGCTGGATTTTATTCAGGAAAGCGTAAACAATACGCAGGTGACACTTGCCACCAATTGGTGGAAAAAAGGAGGAATTCCTACCATGATGTGGCATTGGGGTGCACCTGGTACAGGGGAAGGATATCCTGCCAGTCAGAATGCCATTGATATTAACAGATGTTTTCAGGCAGGTACTGCAGAATATACTGCTTTTTGGGCGGAACTCACCAAGAAAGCCGATCACCTTCAAGCCCTTCGGGATGCAAATATTCCTGTTTTATGGCGTCCGTATCATGAACTCAACGGTGGCTGGTTCTGGTGGAGCAAGGGAAATGGAACAGCAAATGAGACGGCAGCAAACAAAGCTGCTCTTTTCAAAAAATTATGGACGACCATGTACGACTATTTTGTAAACACACGAAAACTGAACAACCTCATTTGGGTTTTATGTTATACCGGGTCTCCTGATGCAGCATGGTTTCCTGGAAATCAATATGTAGACATTGCCGGTGGAGATGAATATGCAAGTACCAGCGATCCGCAATTAAATTTATACAATAATGTTAAAAAGGCTGTTGCACCTAATATAATGCCAACCACTCTACACGAATGCGGAATTCCACCTGATCCTGCCCTATGCCTTAGTCAGGGATCTATGTGGTCCTGGTTTATGGAATGGCATACAACCTATATACAAGGTGTGAATAAGACCTATTTAAATACAGTATACAATCATGACGTGGTGATCACACTCGATGAAGTTGGCAGTATAATGACAGCGTGTGGAGGGACTGGGGTAATAACCCCAACAGTAAGCCTTACATCCCCTGTTAATAATAGTTTAGTATGTATAGGAACAGCGATCACTATCAATGCTACTGCATCAATTTCCAGTGGCACAATCAGCAAAATAGATTTCTATGACGGCACCACTTTGTTGGGTACCGCTAATGCATCGCCATATTCATATACCTGGACAAACGCTTCAGCAGGTATACATACCATAAGAGCTATTTCCACCAGCGCAGCCAATGTTGCCTCGGTCGCGGCGACCGTTTCTGTAACGGTTGCTGCTTTGCCTTTAGCCACTATCACAGCAGGCGGCCCTACTACTTTTAATCAGGGGGGGAGTGTTTTATTAAGTGCGAATACAGGAACAGGGTTAACATATAGATGGTTAAACGGCCAGACCCAGATGAGCACAAGTTCCACTTATACCGCTACTACATCAGGAAGTTATACTGTAGAAGTAACAAATGCATCAGGTTGCAAAGCAACTTCAACTACCATTATAGTTACAGTAAATCCTTTAACTGGAATCGGTTCAGAAAGCAAGATTGTTCCTACTACTATTATCTATCCTAATCCTAGTTCAGGTTCATTTAATATCCG
>OLLH01000077.1_pt1 | contig 90982 bp, 84 predicted proteins | sample 1604451 | NCBI WGS metagenome assembly OLLH01 (sample SAMEA104055714, study PRJEB20765) | soil metagenome | isolation source: soil
AAGAATAATGTTAGATTCATCGTTGTTTTTTTGATGCAAATCTAAAATTATTTTTTATATTAGTACACGACACGGACAGTCATATTATTTTTAATACTTTTTTTTATCATAGTATTACTAAAAGTATTACTTTGGCATAAAATATAAATAAGATAAGAAAGGGGGTGATGGCACTAAAAATAATTTTACTAAAAACATTATTAAACTAATTTAAAAACTCAAACTTTATGAAAATGCGATTTTCAATTCTATCAATTTCTTTAGCTGTAGTAATTACTCAGCTACTTTCATCGTGCAGTACTTCTGTGGATATTACTGCACGAAAATACAATAAAGGGTTTCATTTTTCGGTGAATACCAAGAAGAATAATAATGAAATAACTGCTGCTCCGCCGGCACAAACAAATGCTATTAAGAAAGAAGTTATAGCTGATGCGAAATCAATTGTTAATGTGGAAAATATAGAAGTTACAGTTAGCGATTTGTTGGTTGCTTGTTCTGACAATAGTGTAATTACACCTGAAGTACAATTAAGAAAAAAATTAAGCAACATTAACTTAAACAAAGTTAATCGTGTTTTATCTAAAATTGAAAAAAAGATTGCAGCTGAACCTAAAGGGATTGCAAGAATAACTGCGGATAACTTAAGCACTACTGCTGATACTGCAAAAACAGCTGGTGGTATTGATATGGTAGCATTAATACTTTGTCTTTTTGTAGGATTTCTTGGCATCCATCGTTTTTATTTAGGATATATTGGAATTGGAATTATACAGTTATTAACATTAGGAGGATGTGGAATATGGACATTGATTGATCTTATTCGAATTATCACTGGAGATTTAAAGAAAAAAAGATAATTTCTTTTATTGAAATGAGCCAAAAGGAACAATGGTGGCTTTATATAAAACTTGGCGGGTATATCTTAATACCAATGGTATTATTGATGTTACCCGCCAGTTTTTTTGACAAAGGTCAGAGTATTTGTGTATCAAAATTATTACTAAATAAAGAATGTTACGCTTGTGGAATGACAAGAGCAATTATGCACCTTATTCATTTCGACTTTTCTTTAGCTTTATCATTTAATAAATTATCAATTATCGTTTTTCCTATACTCTCCTTTCTATGGGCTTCTTCCTTTTTTAAAGATTTAAGTAAATTGAAGCAGAAAAATAATGGTGCGGATTAATTAACTACAGCGCGAACACCAATATTATTATTTTAAAAAAGACTCAGCTATCAACAAATCTTCGGAAGTAGTAATTTTAATATTTCTTCTATCACCTTCAATTAAATTAATTACTGATCCCATTGCTTCAACAACGCTTGCATCATCTGTAAAAGCATCTTGAAATTCTTGTTTATACGCATTTTTTAATACCGTCGATGAAAAGCACTGAGGTGTTTGAATGATACGATATTGAGTCCGATTAACAGCACGGTTTTTATCATTTTCAATCATACGAATCGACTCATTAATAGGTATAGAAGGAATGGCAGTGTCTTTCGTTGCTGCAACTTCAAAGGCTTCTAGTATAACATGGGCCGGAACAAGTGGTCTCACCCCGTCATGAATCGCAATAATACTATCTTCGTTTATTTGGGCCAGCGCATTTTTCACAGAATGAAAGCGCGTTGCTCCTCCTTCCACTATTTGATGATCAATTGTAAAATTATACTTAATGCACAACTGTTTCCAGAAATAAATTTGAGAAGCCGGGAGTGCCAGAATAATCACGATAGAGGCATCAATATTAAAAAAAGCTTTAATTGTATGCATTAGAATCGGAAGATCCGCTAAAATCATAAACTGTTTAGGAATTGAAGAAAGCATTCGAGTGCCATTTCCTCCAGCCACAATAACCGCATATTTCTTTAATTTCATATCATCAATCCTTACATACAAAGCCCCGAAAGGCTTACCCTCCGAGGCTTTTAAATGAATGAAAATTTAATTTTTGTTAAATAATCAACATGGCATCCCCGTAGCTATAGAATTTATATTTTTCTTTAATTGCCAGTTTATATGCTTCCATTATTAAATCATAACCACCGAAAGCCGCAACCATCATCAGTAAAGTAGACTCCGGTGTATGGAAATTAGTAATCATACAATTGGCTACGTTAAAATCGTAAGGAGGAAATATAAATTTATTTGTCCAACCATTTGCTTCTTTTAATTCTCCTGCTGTAGTATACGAAGATTCAATAGCTCTCATGGTTGTTGTACCAATAGCACATATTCTTCTTTTTTCTGCCTTGGCCTTATTTACAATATTGGCAGCTTCCTGGGTAATCAAAAATTGTTCAGAATCCATTTTGTGTTTAGTCAGATCTTCCACCTCTACCGACCGGAAAGTACCTAAACCAACATGTAATGTAATTTCACTAAAGTTGACACCTTTTAATTCTAAACGTTTTAAGAGTTCTCTGCTAAAGTGCAATCCAGCCGTAGGAGCTGCAACTGCACCTTCATGCTTAGCATAAACCGTTTGATAACGTTCCTTGTCTTCAGGCTCTGCTTTACGTTTAATATATTTCGGAAGGGGCGTATGTCCTAAAGAATCGATAGTAACTTTAAACTCTTCGTAAGATCCATCAAAAAGAAAACGCAATGTGCGTCCTCTTGATGTAGTATTATCGATCACTTCTGCTACTAAAACATCATCCTCTCCAAAATACAATTTATTTCCAATTCTGATTTTACGGGCAGGATCCACTAATACATCCCACAAGCGACTCTCACGATTCAACTCTCTTAACAAAAATACTTCAATTTTAGCACCTGTTTTTTCTTTATTTCCATATAAACGCGCAGGAAAAACCTTTGTATTGTTAAGGATCATTACATCCTTGTCATTAAAGTAATTCAGTACATCTTTAAAAACCTTATGCTCTATTTTACCTTTTTTTCGATCTACAACCATTAATCTTGCTTCGTCACGATTGGGGGCAGGATGAACAGCTAATAAGCTTTCAGGCAAATTAAATTTGAACTGAGATAATTTCATGTTTCTTTAATTTGGATACTTTTATTATTTTATAAGAATTATTTTCGGTGTGCAAAATTAGACAATAATAATCGGAAATCTAATTAATAAAAGTATTGAAGTAAAATCTACTGTTTTTAATTCTTTTCATCTGGATATATTTGTTTTTTTATTTGTCAGATGGAATTCACAGCCTATATTCATACTTATTGGGTTGCCTTACTTATGCCCATTTCATTTTGTAATGATCGTAAAACCTTCATCTCAGCAATAAAATCTTCCATTTGCCAGGCATCTTCCAGTTTAAAACTCCCTATTCTTGTCCTGCAAAGTGAAGATAAATGCGCGCCACTATTCAATGCCTTGCCAAAATCATGCGCAAGCGACCTGATATAAGTCCCCTTTCCACAAACCACTCTGAACTCCACCTTTGGAAGGTCAATCGTAACGATCTCAAATTCTGAAATTTCGATTTGCCTCGGTATAACCGTGGCAATTTCACCTCGTCTTGCAATGTTATATGCCCTTTCTCCATTCACGTTTTTTGCTGAATATTGAGGTGGCATTTGCATTATTGTCCCTATAAACTGAACTGTAGCAGTTTTAATTGCTTCGGGAGTTATATGGGAGATATCAAATATAGTATCAATTTCTGTTTCCAGATCATATGAAGGGGTGGTTGAACCTAATGTAATAGTACCTGTATACTCTTTTTCTTTTGCCTGATATTCATCAATTTTTTTTGTACTTTTTCCTGTACATAGGATAAGTAAGCCTGTAGCCAATGGATCCAAGGTACCTGCGTGACCTACTTTTTTTGCCCTCGTTTCATTACGAACCTTATTGACTACATCAAAAGATGTCCATGTCAATGGCTTATTCAGGAGTAACACTTCTCCTTCGTTGAAATTAAAAGAATTTTGCCTCATTATGAATTTAATTTTATCCCAACCGAAAAGCTTATAATCAAAAACAAAATGCCTAAAGCAATTCTATAATAGCCAAAATGCTTAAACCCATATTTAGTAAGAAAAGCGATAAACGCTTTTATAGCAATTAAAGCAAAAACAAAAGCGACAATGCCTCCAATCAATAATATTTGCAGATCCTGACTATGGATATTATCTTTTGATTTAAGTAGATCATAACCTGTTGCTGCAAACATAGTTGGTATTGCTAAAAGAAAAGAAAATTCTGCTGCCTGTACTCTATTAAAGCCGGAAAATACTCCTCCAAATATCGTCGCTGCAGCTCTGGATACTCCCGGTATCATAGAAAAACACTGAATAAAGCCAATTCTAAGTGCGCCGATATAAGTGATATCATCAGTAAATTCGTAAACAGACTGTTTTTTTTCTGACCATTTATCCAATAAAATAAGTAATACACCGCCTACAATAAGCGCAACACTTACTGTAATAGGATTAAACAAATATTCTTTAATCGTTTTATAAGCCAGAAAACCTATAATTCCCGTTGGAAGAAAGGCTACTGCCAGCTTCAGATATATATTGATTCCTATTAAAAATCGCTTATGATACATTACGACTACTGCCATAATAGCTCCAAGTTGAATCGCGATCTCAAAGGTTTTTACAAATTCTTTATTAGAGACGGTCATTAAAGAATCTGCCAGAATCATATGTCCTGTAGAAGAAACAGGTAAGAACTCTGTAACCCCTTCTATAATAGCAAGGATAATAGCTTGAAGAATTGACATGCCTTTTTAATTCGTTGATTTGTTAATTCGTTGATTTAAAAATAATCCAGCGGTAGATTTTCATTAATTTAATTATTCATTCCAATTCTATTTAAAACGAACTTTAAAATCAACGAATCATTTAGTCTTTCGCTTTTTTCATTATTGCATATACACCTATTATAAAGCCGCATATTACAACTATTGGCGCTAAAGTGATTCTGCGAAAACTGAATATTTCTTCAGGGATAAAGATATTCGAGTCTTCAGAACCCCCACCTGTCATTAAAAGAAACCCAAAAATAATAACACCTATAGCAATTAGTAAAAGCTTATAATTTTCCCAACCAAAAGGAAAATCTATTTTGTTTTTTTCATCCATTATTGTTGTTTTTTTAATATCATAAATTATTAATAATATAAATCATCTAATTTCAATCGTATATATTTTCTAACCGCCATATAAGTGCTAACCAATGAAATTAGAATTCCCAAAAGGACAACCGCTAAAAATAATTGAGCAAATAATTTTATATCCTGAATCTCAAAAAATTCAGGGATTTGCCTTTGAGCAATATATAAAACTCCGGCTAAAAGTAAGTTGGCTATAAGAGCACCATAAAATCCATGTACCATACCTTTTAATAAAAATGGCTTTCTAATAAAGCTCTGGGTAGCTCCTACCAATTGCATGCTTCTAATTAAAAACCTTTTAGAGTAGAGAGATAATCGTATTGTATTGTTAATTAAAGCGATGGCTATAACAGATAAAAGACCGCTAAAAACAAGGATTATAAGACTGATCATTTTTAAGTTTTCATTTACCAGATCAACGAGTGATTTTTCATAATGAATTTCTTTGATCATTTTATTGTTTGAAATCCTTGATTCAATAAGTCGAATACTATCCGGATTTGCATACTGTGCATGCAAATGTACATCTATAGAAGGAAACAATGGATTGTATCCCAAAAAGTTCACGAAGTCTTCTCCTAAATCTTTCTCCAGTTTTTTTGCTGCCTCTTCAATGGTTACATATTGGGTAGATTTCACAAATTTAGAAGCATCCAGTTCTTTCTGAATTTGAGCTATTTCGACATCCTTAACATTCTCATTTAAAAAGACAGACAGCTCAATATTTTCTTTTACAAAATTGGAAAGTTTGTGTGCATGTAAAATAATAATAGCCAAAAGCCCCAGCATAAAAAGCACCAGAGAAATACTCATAATCGTGGATAAGTAGGATGTTTTTAGTCGCCTGTTCGTATACTTATTTTCTTGCATATTCTTGCAAAATATCAAATTTCATTGCGCGAAGGTATAAAAAATACTATAAAGAAGTACTCTCTGGTTCGTCATGCTGTCTGCCTGAGGCAGACAGCATGACTTCAATTTAACTGTTTTAGACAACTTCTTTAAAGCATTTTCAACATATTCAATTCCATATCTGTTAAGAATCGCCATTTCCCACGAGTAAGATCTTTTTTCGTAAGTCCCGCAAAATAAACGCGGTCTAACTTGTGAACTTTATAATCCAAACTTTCAAAAATTCGTCTTACAATCCTGTTTTTACCTGAATGAAGTTCCACCCCAATTTGTTTCTTGTCATTCCCTTCACCTACATAGCTGATGGCATCAACGGTAGCCAGTCCATCCTCCAGCTCCAGACCTTCCATAATGGATTTCATATCTGTAGCTTTTAGTGACTTGTCAAGCTCCACATGGTAAATCTTTTTAACCCGGCCGCTCGGATGTGTTAACTTCTTGGTGAGCTCCCCATCATTCGTAAATAACAGTAAGCCTGTAGTTGCGCGATCCAATCGTCCAACAGGATAAATCCTTTCACGGCAGGCATTTTCCACAAGCGCCATAACCGTTCTGCGTTCTTCCGGATCATCTGTAGTGGTAATAAAATCTTTCGGTTTATTAAGCAACAGGTATACTGTTTTTTCTGTTTTAATGACTTCGTTATTATAACGGATCTCATCCGTAGGATTTACTTTATAACCTAATTCGGTAATAATGGTTCCATTTACTGCAACGACTCCTGCTGTAATCATTTCATCTGCTTCTCTTCTTGAACATAATCCCGCATTGGAAATGAATTTATTTAGACGGATCATTTTTTCTTCCTTCGTCTTTTTTCTTCCCGGCTCATAACTAGCTGAATCATTTCTGTTGGCCCCGGATAAAGCCCTGGGACGAAATGACTTTCCGTCCTTTCTCTCACTTTTAAACCCTTGTTTCTCTTCTCCTCCAACAGCAGCTCTTCTACTTTTAGAAAATTCTCCTTTATTAAAAGGTTTTCTTTCTTTCTTTTCTCCACTTACACGTGCTTCTTTAGACTCATCAGAATCCGATTCTGAATGTGGCCTGCTCTCTCTCTCTAATTTAGCTTTGTCGTCAAAGATTTTATGCCTGGCGTAGCGGCCTTTATCATTTCTTTCGTTGCTGTATTTCCTTACTTTGATTTCATTTGTATTTAAATTTTCTTTTTGGTCAAATGGAATTCGCATATTATGTTCCTTCCCGGTTGGTATACTATTGCCTTTGCTCATTTCATCCGATTCGCCTTCTCTTTTTTCAGTAACCTTTTCATTTCTTGTACTATTAAACCTTTTCTGCGAGTCTAAGCCTTCGTCATCCTTTCTCCCCTTAAATCGACCTTCTTCGGAGTTGTAATCAAACCGTTCTGCTTTTTTTTCTCTCGATATACCACCCTCTTCTCTGCTTCTGTTAAAAGGGGATTTTCCTCCCGTTGCACCACCTCTGACAAATGGTTTTCTTTCCGGACGGCCTTCTCCTCTTCCACTTGTTTTAGAGCCATACGATTTTTTCTCTCCAAAACTACGTCCTTCACTTCTCCCTTTACTATAGTCGCCTGCTCTTCGTTCACCGGAACGCTCTCCTCTGTTATCAGCTAATCTATCGCCTTCTTCTTTATTTCTATTCCACGAAGGTCTTGCTCCATCTCTATTGAATGGTTTTTTTTCTCCACTGTTATTTTCACCTCTGCTATCCGGTCTGTTACCAAATGATTTTTTCTTAGCGAAACGACCGGTATCTTCCTTGTCTCTTGTAAAGCCACCTTTGCCGCGCTCACTTGAACCTGCGCGTTCCCCTTTCTGAGGCCTGTTTTTATTTTCTGTTGGTTTGCTTTTGTTAAATCCGGGCTTTCCTTTGCTGATGTCATTCTTTCGGATAGCCCCAGTACTTTTTCTACCGCCGGTTCTTCCCCCGGATCTCCCGCCAGATGTTGCTTTGTTTCTCATATTTTAAATAAAATTGGCTGCAAAGATAATCTAAAAACCCGGATAAAAAGCATTCTCAATATGATTGATTTTTTGATATTTGCCATTAGATATAATAGAAATAATATCGAAACGCGTGTCAAAATCAAAATGATTTTTTTCGATAAAAGCAGCAGCCGCATTTATCAGAAATTTTTGCTTTGCCTTATTCACGGCAAGCTCCGGAGCTTCTATAAAGGACGATGAACGGGTCTTCACTTCTACGATCACTAATTCGCCTTTATCCATGGCAATGATATCTATTTCTTCCTGCCGATGATGCCAGTTCGTCGCTAAAATTTTATATCCCTTTTTAATAAGATATTCTAATCCGATTTTTTCACCTTCTTTACCAAGGTCGTTGTGTTGTGCCATTTGAAAAACAATTTTAAAATTGAAAATGAATTATTACTAATTTAACTTAATCTCTTCAGCCCACCGTGGTAGCCTCACCCAACCCTCTCCAAAGGAGAGGGCTAAAAAAACACGTTGGTATACAAGTCCTTCTCCTTTGGAGAAGGATTTAGGATGAGGCTACCCCAAAATGAATTTGCATTTTGTTATTTCCTTTCTGCGACCTTAAAATTCAACAGAGACTGTATCTCCTACAAATAATTTTATTTTTCTACCCATGATAATAGCATGATTTTCTTTAATATGTCCGGCAGGAAAACCAAAGCAAACCGGGTACTTATATTTCTTTACTGCATCCTGAATAATTTGTTCTGCCGTTTTTCCGAAGGGAATAGTATTATCTTTCATATCGTTCATGCCGCCAACCATTAATCCCGCTAATTGGCTTAACTTACCGGATCGTTCAAGATTCAACATCATTCTGTCTATATGATATAAATATTCGTCTACGTCTTCTATAAAAAGAATTTTATTTTTTGTATCGATATCTGAAGGTGAACCTGAAAGAGCGTAGATAAGAGACAAATTTCCGCCTATCAGTTCTCCTTCTGATTCTCCCTTTCTTTGTAAAAATGCCAATTCAGGATCTGAGTTAAATGAATATTTTAAGGATTCTCCAAACAATACCTTGCGCAATGACTCTGTTGAGACGGAGCTCGATCCATCCTTTGGGAAATTAATGGGCATTGCAGCATGTATTGTTTCAATCCCTAATTGAGTATGGATATGCGAATGCAAAACAGTTATGTCACTATAGCCTATTATCCATTTCGGCGAATGTTTAAATTTTTTAAAATCAATGTTGTCAATAATACGAACCGTACCATAACCACCCCGGGCAGAAATAACCGCCTTGATATCCGGGTTGTCAAGCATGTCCTGAAGATCTTGTGTACGTTCCAAATCTGAACCTGAAAACTGATGATCTTCCTTAAATAAATTGCATCCTAAAACAACCTCTAGCCCCAATGCTTTAAACGCATCAATGGCAGGCTGTATCTCTTCTTTTGAAACTTTTCGTGCCGTGGCCACTATGCCAATTTTATCACCACGTTTAAGAAATTCAGGAGTAATCATATAAATAGTATCTTTGCGCAAGATACAAAATCCGATGAAAACCGGACATAATTTATACTCATTGAAACCGTCAAGATATACTGTTGCTTCTGCTTTACCATATGCCAATGGGCCTATTCATATCGGCCACCTTGCGGGATGCTATTTACCTGCCGATATTTTTGTCCGCTATCTGCGTTCTAAGCAACGGGACGTGTTGTTTATTTGTGGCTCTGATGAGCATGGCGTTCCTATTACTATTAAAGCAAAAAAAGAAGGCCTTACGCCACAACAAGTGGTCGATAAATACCATGCAATGATGGGTGATGCTTTTAAAGATTTTGGCATTTCCTTCGACGTATATTCCCGCACTTCTGCAAAGATTCATCATGAAACAGCATCCCAATTTTTTAAGGATCTCTATGATAAAGGCGCCTTCACAGAACAGGTTACGTTGCAATATTATGACGAAGAACAAAAACAGTTTCTGGCCGACAGATATATTGAAGGTACTTGTCCGAAATGTGGCAACGAAAACGCTTATGGCGACCAGTGCGAAAAGTGCGGGAGTGCTCTTAGTCCAACAGAACTGATTAACCCACGCTCTAAATTAAGCGGCAACAAACCTGTTTTAAAGGAAACTAAAAATTGGTTTCTACCATTAGATAGACTACAACCTGAAATAGAAAAATACATTGAATCGCATTCTGACTGGAAACCTAATGTTTTCGGACAATGCGAATCATGGCTGAAGCAAGGGCTTCAGCCTCGTGCGATGACCAGGGATCTTGATTGGGGTGTACCAGTTCCAATTGAAGGAGCTGAAGGAAAAGTATTGTACGTTTGGTTTGACGCTCCCATTGGATACATTTCTGCTACAAGAGAACTAACTCCAAATTGGGAGTTATACTGGAAAAAACAACCTAACGAAGAAGACAATGCGAAACTGATCCATTTTATCGGGAAGGATAACATTGTTTTTCATTGTATAATTTTCCCGGGAATGCTCATTGAACATGGAGACTATATTTTACCTGATAATGTTCCTGCCAATGAATTTTTAAATCTAGAAGGAGCTAAAATTTCTACCTCGCGTAACTGGGCAGTATGGCTGCACGAATACTTGGAGGAATTTCCAGGAAGACAGGATGAATTAAGATATGTTTTAACTTCAATAGCACCTGAAACAAAAGATAGTGAATTTACCTGGAAAGATTTTCAGTCAAGAGTAAACAATGAACTGGCCGATATTTTAGGGAATTATATTAAGAGAGTGGTGGATCTGGTGCATCGGTATTGCGATAGCAAAGTTCCTCACAATCACCCTGAAATCAGTATTCTTGGAAAGGATGAAGATATAAAAAATGCTATAGAGTTAAATTCAATCCAGATGGGAATTGAAAAAAATATTGAAGATTTTAAATTTCGTGAGGCGCAATCATCATTGATGGACTTGGCAAGACAAGGAAATCAATATCTTCAAAGAACAGAACCTTGGAAACTTATCAAAACGGATCAAGCGGGAGTTGAAAAAATTCTTTATAGGAGTCTACAAATTTGTGTCAATTTAACAAGACTCGCTGAACCATTTCTTCCATTTACCGCTAAAAAGTTATGTGGAATTTTAAATTTGCCTACTGATTTATCCTTGTGGGACGACAAATGGAAATCGGGATCTCCCATAATTGGGCATCCAATAAATATTTCTGAAATTTTATTTGCAAAAATTGAAGATAGCGAAATCGAATTCCAGTTGCAAAAACTACAGAATTCAAAAGTAGCAAATGAATTAGAAAATCAAACAATAGAACCTGCAAAAGGAGAAACTTCTTTCGATGAATTTTCCAAGATGGATATTCGCGTGGGTACAATACTTGAAGCGGAGCGCGTCCCAAAAACAGATAAACTTTTAAAGCTGACTATTGATACCGGAATTGACAAGCGAACTGTTGTCTCCGGTATAGCAGCCTATTACCGACCTGAAAATATAATTGGACAACAGGTAAGTATTTTAGTAAATTTGGCACCCCGTAAGATAAAAGGAATTGAATCGCAGGGAATGATTTTAATGGCAGAAGATGCCGGTGGTAAGCTTGCCTTTGTTGCCCCTACGGACAAAATTAGTAATGGAGGAATAGTTAGTTGATTTGAAAATTCGTTGATTCGTTGATTCAAAAAACATTAACGAATTAATAAATTAACGAATCACCGAATTAAAATTGGTTTCGTAGTTCAACGGATAGAATAGAAGTTTCCTAAACTTTAGATGTGAGTTCGATTCTCGCCGAGACCACTTGAATAAATAAGCCTTTAAGCATTATTACAAAAATTAAATACGTGTCTAAAAGATGAGTTATCTTTTTACCTTATTAAAGTATATTGTATTGGGAATAGAGTTTGCAATTGTAAGCATTGTTACCTTTGTAGTAGGACTCTTTCCTTTATCATTAATAAAAAATATATTCCCCGGGCTGCACAAATTCTGGTCTTACACATTTTTACGTTTTTTAGGTATTAAAGAACATATCCACCAAAAAAATGATCGACCCATTCCAAAGCAATATATCCTTATTTCAAATCATCCTTCAGGGATAGAACTTGTTTGGATTCCTTCATTGTTTTCAGTCATTCCTCTATCCAAAGAAGAAATAGGTGAATGGTTTGTTGTTGGCCGGATCACTAAGGCATTGGGAACAATTTTCGTTAAACGTGATAAAAAAGATTCACGACATGCTGCCATCAAAGCGTGTTTCGAGGCCACTAAAGAAGGTAAGTCATTAATGCTTTTCCCTGAAGGAGGATGTTACGGTAAAAATCTGAATCCTTTTTTCATGGGCGCTTTTCATATTTCGAAAGAACTGAATGTACCTATTTTACCGATTTACGTTTATTATGAAGAACAAAACACCTATCACTGGAATAATGTTGGAGTATTGAAATTTCTTGCAAGAGTAATATATAAAGCACGTAATCGCAATGCTCATTTGTATATCTTTGATGCAATATATCCTGAAAAATATAGTTCAGCCGAGGAATATCATGACAGCGTGTATGATTTCTATAAGGCGACCGAACAGAAATATCGAGTATAGCATTTATACAGACCAATCAATAAAATTTATGACTTCAACAAAAAAAGAACTAAATACAGAAATTGTTCTACCGGAAAAGCCGAGCTTTGATGATATATATATGGAACTGGCGGTTAACCTGTCTAAGAAATCCCATTGTATTAAAATGCACGTTGGAGCGGTACTGACAAAAGACACAAGAATTATTTCCATTGGATACAACGGTCCGCCCTCAGGAACGCACAATTGCGATGAAGAATGGCCCGAAAAAGGTTGTGCCCGCGATCAAAAGGGCGGATGTTCTTTAGCACTGCATGCCGAAGAAAATGCGATATTGTATGCCTCCAAAAATACCGTTTCACTGGAAGGGTCTACTCTGTACGTAACCCTTTCTCCCTGTTTACCTTGTGCCCGGATTATATTTACCACGGGCATTAAAAAAGTTTTCTACTTAAATTCTTATGCTGAATACAAAGGTTTTTCTGTTGATGATGGCGTAGAATTTTTAAGGAAGTTTGGAGTAGAGGCAAACAAATTTATTTCATCTAAATAATTCGTCACATCAAAAATTCCCATTTTAAATTATGTTAAAAAAATCGAATGTTTACCTACCCATACTGTTTGCATTAATTCTTTGTCTGGGTATTTATATTGGTACTAAACTGAATCACTCTTCCATAAAAAAATCTTTTTTTTCTTCTAACATAAGTCCATTCAACAAGCTGAATGAAGTGGTCAATTATATTAATCAGGAATATGTGGATACGGTTAATAATAAAAAATTAGCAGAAGTTTCCATTGAAGCTATGTTGCAAAGTCTGGATCCTCATTCTTCTTATATTCCTGCAGAAGATTTACAATCTGTAAATGAACCATTGGAAGGTAATTTTGATGGTATTGGAATTGAATTTCATATTCAGGCAGATACTATTATGGTGGTGAGTCCCATATCCGGAGGACCTTCTGAAATATTGGGTATTCAACCGGGAGACAGAATCGTTAAAATAGAAGGAAAAAATGTTGCAGGCATTAAAATAGCGAATAATGATGTCATGCAAAAGCTACGAGGTCCGGGTGGGACAAAAGTTAGAATAAGTGTATTTCGTAAAGGGGCAAAGAAGCTGATCGATTACGCTATTACCCGTGGGAAAATTCCTATATACAGCATAGATGCCAGTTATATGATAGATGCCAAAATAGGATATATTAAACTTAGTCGATTTGCTGCCACTACTTATGAAGAATATATGAATGCATTTAAGAAACTTAAATCGCAGGGATTGGAAACTTTGATCCTTGATATGAGGGGAAATCCAGGAGGTTTTTTAAATGCTGCAACTGATATTTCCGACGAATTTCTGGATGGTAAAAAGCTAATTGTTTATACGGAAGGAAAAGCTCGTCCGAAAACTTCCTATTACTCGAAAGTGGATGGAAATTTTGAAAAAGGAAAATTGATTGTTTTAATAGATGAAGGATCTGCTTCCGCCAGCGAAATTGTGGCAGGAGCTCTTCAGGATTGGGATCGTGCAACAATCGTTGGCAGACGCTCTTTTGGAAAAGGACTGGTTCAGGAACAATCTGTATTCCCTGATGGATCAGCACTGCGATTAACTGTAGCACGATATTATACTCCCACAGGAAGATCTATTCAAAAACCTTATAAAGATGGCATAGAAGACTATAACAATGATTTACTCTTACGCATCAAAAAAGGAGAATTAGAAAATGCTGATAGTATTAAGTTTGTTGACTCACTTATGTTTAAAACTCCCGGCGGAAGAACAGTATATGGCGGCGGTGGAATAATGCCTGATATATTTGTTCCTTTGGACACCATCGGTCATTCAACTTATTTTTCTAGCATTATCAATAAAGGCCTTATCAGTCAGTTTACATTTGATTTTGTAGACAAAAACAGAAATTTACTTAAAGGATATAAAACGTTTAAGGAATACAATTCTAAATTTCAAGTTACGGATAACATCTTTAATGATTTTATAATCTATGTTGCAAAAAACGGAATATCAAAAGATGAAAAAGGATTGAAAAAATCAGGAGCAATAATCAAGATCCAGATAAAAGCGAATATTGCACGTCAGATTTGGAAGAACGAAGGGTTTTATCCTGTTATACAGGAAGTGGACAACACACTTAAAAAAGCTCTGGAGATCGCGAATCAATAATCTTGTTGATGATTTTTCTTCAAAATCATGCGGTTCTTCCAGTTTATAAAATGAGAAAATAAGCAATTAGAAATACAATAATCAGGTACAAAAATTCGGCTGTCAAAAATGCTTTTTCATTCGGGATCTTTTCTTCTCTTCTTTGTTCTTGTAACCATCCTTTATTATTCTGTTCCCCGCCGCTACAGAAATTTTATTCTACTTCTTGCAAGCTACGTTTTCTATTGCAGCTGGGAAATAAAATATTCCTTATTGCTCATATTCGTTACAGTAACCAGCTATTTTTTTGCTTTAAAAATCGAAAAATGCACCACAACAAAAAGCAAAAAAAAATATTTGTATGGATATATAATTATTGCTTTAGGATTATTGTTTTTCTTTAAATACTTCAATTTCTTTAACGACAATATGCGGTCACTTTCCAGCTACTTCAATATACGCTATCCCATATCTTACCTGGTTATTTTACTTCCCATTGGCATCTCGTTCTTTACCTTCGAAGCCATCAGTTATATACTGGATGTTTATCACCAAAAACGACCACCTGAAAAAAGTTTTCTAAGTTATGCTTTGTTCATCTCATTCTTTCCTAAACTGTTGGCCGGCCCAATAGAACGCTCTACAACATTATTGCCCCAATTGGAAATGGGAAAACAATTCGAATATACGAATCTGACTGCTGGTATTAAAAGGGTGATATGGGGTTTATTTAAAAAAGTTGTTATCGCTGATAGAATATCAACATTGATTGATGGTCCATTTACTGATCCAACAGGTTACGATGCACCCACCCTTTTGTTTGTTTCCTATTTATTCCTGTTTCAGATTTACTGCGATTTTTCGGGATATACCGATATCGCTATTGGAACTGCACGCATTTTAGGCTTTCGTCTGATGGAAAATTTTGATATCCCATTTATCAGCAAAAGCATTCTTGAATTCTGGCGAAGGTGGCATATATCCTTATCCAGCTGGCTTCGAGACAATTTATATTCTCCTCTTTTATTGGCCTTCACAAGAAAATCGTTTGGCGTGTTTGCACTTGTGCTGTCCACTTTTATCACCTTTATTCTAATTGGCTTATGGCATGGTGACCGTTGGAATTATGTGCTATTCGGATTTTTCCAGTTTGTTGCCATATCCTACGAAATACTGACCGTTAAAAAGAAAAAGTTTCTTTCCAAAAAACTAAGTCCAAGGTTTTATAATACTATCTGCATGCTCATTGCCTTTCATTATACTGTTCTCTCTTTTATCTTCATTAAAGTTGAAACTCCGGGCAACGCATTTTCGGCTATAAAAAGAATTCTTAACTGGAACTTATCCCATACCGATTTTAATACCTATACCCGGGAAGTAGGTTTACACCCGCTTCAATTTAGTATGGCATTGTTAATTTTATTTATTTTTATAGATAAACCTGTTACCCGCATTGTGAAAGGAGCATCCGTTATTAAACTTGATACTGTCCTATATGCTTTCCTGGCTGCCTGTGTACTTTTATTTGGTGTTTTCCATCATTCGAAGTTTATCTATTTTCAATTTTAAGTATGCAAAAATTAAGAGGTATTATAGTATTTATATTCTTTACAGCATTATTTTATTTCAGCCTGTTCTTTCTTCTTTATTCAATAAAAGATGATTTTGGTAAACCGTTTATTTATCATACAGAAGATTATTACTTACAAAAAGGCGGTAACGCATATCGTACGTTTCATAACTTCGACAGAAATAAACAATATGACATCGTTGTATTGGGTGCCTCACACGCATACAGAGGCTATGATCCCAGGATTTTCAACAAACATGGACTTTTACTTTACGTTCTTGGAACCAGCAATCAAAGCATAATAAATGAATACTTTGTTTTAAAAGAATATATACGAGAAAGGACAACCAGATTAATAATACTGGATGTTTATGATGAATGTTTTCTTGAAAACGGCTATGAATTTGAATCTGCGGCAGACATGATACCCAATCTCAACGGATCAGTCTTTACGCCCCTGAAATTAGCATTCGCATTGAACGATTTCAGGGCTATCAATATGTGTGTCATGAGACAGTTTAATAAGCCTGTTCCTGCCATTAACCTTGATCAAAAACAATATATTTATAACGGATATTGTGAAAATACGGATTCGATTAAAAAACCTGTAGAATCTGACAAAATTACTGACCAAATAGGTTCGACTAAACTATTTTATTTAAAAAAACTTTTAGAAACGGCTATTGCATCTAAAATAAAAATAGTAGCCATCAATCATCCCAATCCGAATAAAAATTACAGGCTTCAGCATGAAAAATTTATGGAAATCATCCAACCCATATTGAAATCTTATGACGTTCCTTTGTTAGACTACGCTTATGTACTTCCGATGGATTCTAAAAATCACTTTTATGATTACACGCACATGAATCAGGCTGGAGTAACTATCTTTAATGAAGTACTCATTAACGATTTGCAACGATTAAAAATACTGTAATTTTTCTTCCATACCAATTTATTATACAACATAAATCGCTTCAGTCTCAAACAGAAAAGACCCCCGTTTCTGAGAGCCTTTTCTGTTTGAGTAAAAGAAGATTATTTCTTTTCTTCAGCTTTCTTTTCTTCAGTTTTCTTTTCTTGAGTTGCAGGAGCAGCTTCCATTGCAGGAGCAGCAGAATCAGTAGCAGCAACTTCAGGAGCTGGAGCAGCGGCAGCGGCGGCCATAGAGTCGGCAGCAGCAGTTGATTCAGCAGCTTTTTCTTTATGTTGACCACAAGATGCAATTGTTAAAACACCCGCAACTAATAATAACCCAAATACTTTTTTCATTGTAATTTTTTTTTAAAATTTATAATTAGTTTATACTTAGGCGGTAAAACTACCATTTTAAACTAATATAAAAAATTTATTTACTACCTCACAATAAAAGCTCCTGTTTTTTTTGAAATATTTTGATACTTTTGATTTCTTTATATAACCTTAAAATAAAAATAAAATATGGCCTTTCAACTCCCCTCTCTACCTTACTCTTTTGAGGCATTAGAACCTCATATAGACAAAAAAACTATGGAAATTCACCATGGGAAACATCACAATGCATATGTCACAAATTTAAATGCAGCCATTGCAGGAACTGATGCAGAAAAATTATCTATTGAAGAAATATGTAAAAATATTTCCAAATATCCGGTTGCAGTTCGTAACAATGGAGGAGGACATTTTAATCACTCTTTATTTTGGACAGTAATGGCTCCAAATGCCGGCGGTACGCCAAAAGGGGCTTTAGCTGATGCTATCAATGCAGCTTTTGTATCTTTTGACGAATTTAAAACAAAATTCGCCACTGCTGCAGCTACACGATTTGGTTCAGGATGGGCTTGGTTATCTGTTGTTAACGGAAAATTGGAAATTTCCTCAACACCTAATCAAGACAATCCTTTAATGGATATTGCAGAAGTGAAAGGCATTCCTGTTTTAGGATTGGATGTTTGGGAACATGCCTACTATTTACATTATCAAAACAGACGCCCTGATTACGTTGCTTCTTTTTGGAATGTCGTTAATTGGGCTGAAGTGTCAAAACGTTTTTCTGAAGCAAAATAATTTATTGTTTATCTCCGCAGGGTCATGCCATGGCATGGCCCTACAATGCGGAACCCATCAGGTTTTATTCAAAGGCGCTGATTCCGGTAATATCCATTCCGGTAATCAATAAATGAATGTCGTGTGTGCCTTCGTAGGTAATAACCGATTCCAGGTTCATCAGGTGTCGCATAATCGGATATTCCCCGGTAATGCCCATTGCTCCGTGTATTTGTCTTGCTTCACGCGCGATTTGAATGGCCATATTTACATTGTTTCTCTTCGCCATAGATATTTGGGCAGGCGTTGCTTTACCTTCATTCCTTAAAATACCCAATCGCCAGGTTAATAATTGGGCTTTAGTTATTTCAGTAATCATCTCCGCTAATTTCTTTTGCGTTAATTGAAAGCTGGCAATTGGTTTGCCAAACTGTATCCGTTCTTTTGAATAGCGTAAAGCAGAATCGTAACAATCCATTGCTGCACCTATAGCTCCCCAAGCTATTCCATAGCGGGCAGAGTTGAGACAGTTTAATGGTCCTTTCAATCCCTTACTATTGGGAAGCAAATTTTCTTTTGAAATTTTAACATTGTTAAATATAAGTTCTCCGGTAGCAGATGCTCTTAACGACCACTTGCCGTGTGTCTCAGGAGTGGAGAAACCTTCCATGCCACGCTCAACAATTACTCCTCTTATCTCCTCCTCTTTATCCTTTGCCCAAACGACTGCTATATCTGCAAAAGGAGCATTTGATATCCACATCTTAGCGCCATTCAAAATATAATGATCTCCCTCTTCTTTAAAATTGGTTATCATCCCCAATGGATTAGACCCATAGTCAGGCTCGGTCAATCCGAAGCATCCCATCAATTCTCCTGTAGCTAACCCAGGCAGATATTTTCTTTTTTGCTCTTCCGAACCATACGTGAAAATAGGATACATAACAAGCGAGCTTTGAACCGAAGCTGTTGATCTGATCCCGGAATCGCCCCGCTCCAACTCTTGCATTATCAGACCATAAGACATTTGGTCCAATCCGCCACCGCCATATTCTACAGGTAAATATGGGCCAAAGGCGCCAATTTCGCCAAGACCTTTTATTAAAGTTTTTGGGAAAATGCTGTTCTGACAAGCATCTTCAATAATAGGAGAAACTTCTTTCTTCACCCATTTTCTTACTGAATCACGGATAAGCTTATGCTCTTCTGAAAATAAATCATCCACTAAATAATAATCGGGCGCCTGGAATTTATCTCTTTGCATAATGCATTAATATCTATGACATTTATAATAAGTAAAAGTAGGAAAATTGTCTTACAGAAAACGAACCATTCTTTTGCAATTTATTTTATTGAAGTATATGCAGACAAAAGAAAGCTGGGAACTCAAAAAATCATAAAAGAATAAACAGTCCATTTTTATTCCGGCAAATGTCAATATGCTTCATATTGGCATTTGTTGTTTTTACAATAATTGAATTATACTAAGAATTTTGTTTGGTTGGTCGTTAATGAAACAACATTTTTCTCTTTACATCTGTTGAGCCCCTTGTTTGATATCCTCTACAACAGAAGGATCCAGCAAGGTAGAGGTATCACCAAGATTGGAAAATTCTCCTTCGGCAACCTTACGTAAAATCCTGCGCATGATCTTACCCGACCGCGTTTTTGGCAGGCCGCGTACTACTTGTATTTTATCAGGCTTTGCAAAAGGTCCGATGATTTTGGATACTGTTGCTATTATCTCTTCCCGCAATTTTTGAATAGTATCTATTTCTTTCGTGCAAATTACATAGGCATAAATCCCTTGTCCTTTAATGTCGTGCGGATACCCTACCACGGCAGACTCTATGACATCCGGATGCTGGTCTATTGCATTTTCTACTTCAGCCGTGCCAATGCGATGCCCGGAAATATTCATAACGTCATCCACTCTGCCGGTAATGCGGTAGTATCCGTCTTCATCACGCTTACAGCCATCGCCGGTAAAGTATAAATTTTTATACGTAGCAAAGTAATTAAGATGGCACCGTTCATGATCTCCATAAGTAGTGCGAATAATGGAGGGCCAGGGAAATTTAATACATAAATTTCCTTCCACATTATTTCCAATTATTTCTATTCCTTCATTATCCACTAATATTGGTTGCACTCCCGGCAATGGCAAAGTGGCATAGCTCGGTTTTGTTTTGGTGATTCCTGCCAAAGGAGATATCATAATACCTCCAGTTTCCGTTTGCCACCAGGTATCAACGATAGGACATTTGTTCTTCCCAATATTCTCGTTGTACCAATGCCATGCTTCTTCGTTTATAGGCTCCCCCACACTTCCTAAAACCCGGAGAGAATCTAATTTATAGGGTTTGACATACTCTAATCCGTATGCTTCCAGAGAACGAATTGCTGTGGGTGCAGTATAAAATATATTCACTTTATATTTATCTATTACCTGCCAGAAACGACTTGCATCTGGAAAGGTGGGTATTCCTTCAAATAGTACGGTTGTAGCCCCTGCTAATAATGGACCGTAAGCGAGGTAGGAATGCCCTGTAATCCAGCCGATATCAGCCGTGCACCAATAAATTTCTCCTTCGTTGTATTGAAAAACATTTCGGAAAGTATAATCTGTATAGACCATATACCCCCCGATGGAATGCACCACACCTTTCGGTTTTCCGGTTGACCCGGAGGTATACAAAATAAAGAGTGTGTCATCAGCATCCATTTCTTCTGCTTCAAAATCACTGCTTGCTTTTTCCATCTCCTTTGCCCATAAAACATCGCGGCCACTTTGTATATTGACATCCGTAAAAGTGCGTTGCAACATAATCACCTTTTTTACAGAAGGGCATTTTGTTAATGCTTCATCCACTATTTCCTTTATAAGAATAACTTTATTGCCACGATAGGCGCCATCACTGGTTAAAACAATAGTACAAGCGGAATCCTGAATTCTATCTGCTAAAGAATTAGCAGAAAATCCTGCAAAAACCACTGAATGAATCGCGCCGATCCGGGCACATGCGAGCACTGCAATAAGAAGCTCAGGAACCATGGGCATATAAATACAAATCCGATCTCCTTTATTGGCGCCATTGTTTTTTAAGACATTCGCAAACTTACATACCTGTTGGTGAAGTTCTTCGTAAGTAACTTGTATTCCCTTTTCATTTGGATCGTTCGGCTCCCATATAACAGCTGTTTGGTTTTTCTTTGTTGCAAGATGCCTGTCTAAACAATTCTCCGTTATATTTAACTTGCCTCCCTGAAACCATTTTATTTTTGGTTCAATGAAATTCCAATCCAGCACCTGATCCCATTTCTTTCTCCATACAAAAGCATCGGCTTTATCTGCCCAAAACGTTTCCGGATTTTCAACACTTTTTTTATATTCAGATTGATACTGTTCGAACGAGGTAATGCGGCTGGACATAGGTTTATTTTTAAAAATACAATAATACATATCTTTTTTAAAAGTCAAAAAGTAGGCGTATCAATTTGAAATTAGTATCTTGCCAATAATTCCCCGATAAAATATTTAATATAGAAAGGCTTTAAGGGTATAGACATTATTTTGTTAAAAAATTTGTACACTAAATAATTTAAATATAACTTTGCCGCCCCTTAAGGAATATTGTAAAATTTTTATACTAGAATAAAAAACCTATCACAAAGTGGATGCTTTAAGTTACAAAACAATATCAGCTAACAAAGCGACAGTCAATAAAGACTGGATCGTAGTAGATGCTGAGAACATGATTTTAGGACGTTTCTCTTCAGAAATTGCAAAAAGAATCAGAGGAAAACACAAAACAAATTATACTCCGCATGTTGATTGTGGCGATAATGTAATTGTTATTAATGCTGAAAAGGTAAGACTTACCGGTAAGAAATTTGCCGAAAAGGAATACATACATTATACCGGTTATCCGGGTGGTCAGCGTTTTGCTTCTCCGAAAATGTTAATGGATAAAAACCCTGCTCTTGTTATCGAAAAAGCAGTAAGAGGAATGATCCCAAGAACAAAATTGGGAGATGCCATTATAAAAAATTTACATGTATATGGAGGAAGCGAACATCCACATGCTGCACAACAACCTAAAGCCGTAAAACTATAATAAGATGGAAATAACTCACACCATAGGAAGAAGAAAAACAGCCGTAGCGCGTGTTTATATTCAACCGGGCACCGGAAACATCATTGTAAACCACAAAGAATATAAAGTTTATTTTCCAACATTGCCATTGCAATATCTTGTAAACCATGCATTAGAAGTATCTAAAGTAAGCGGAACATTTGATATTAAAGTAAATGTTGAAGGTGGTGGTGTTACAGGTCAGGCAGAGGCTATAAGACTAGGCCTTGCAAGAGCATTGTGTAAAATCAATGCAGAAAATCGTCCGGCTCTAAAAGAAGCAGGATTATTAACACGTGATCCAAGGATGGTTGAACGTAAAAAACCGGGTCAGAAAAAAGCCCGTAAAAGATTCCAATTTAGTAAACGTTAAAATTCATCGGAAATACATAAATCATGTCAAGAACTTCTTATCAAGAATTATTAGAGGCGGGTGTCCATTTTGGTCACTTAAAAAGAAAATGGAATCCCAAAATGGCTCCTTATATTTTTATGGAGAAAAATGGTATCCATATTATCGATTTAAATAAAACTATCGCTAAAGTTGACGAAGCTGCTGCTGCATTAAAACAGATTGCTAAATCAGGAAAGAGAATTTTATTTGTTTCTACTAAAAAACAAGTTAAGGAACTTGTATCTGCTGAAGCTGCTCGCGTTAACATGCCATATGTTACTGAAAGATGGCCAGGTGGAATGCTAACCAATTTTGCTACTATTCGTAAGTCAATCAAAAAAATGTCCTCTATTGACAAAATGTCGACTGATGGAACTTTTGCAGTAATTTCTAAAAAAGAAAGATTACAAATTTCCCGTCAACGTGCTAAATTAGAAAAATTATTAGGCAGCATCGCTGATTTAACCCGTTTACCTGCAGCCCTATTTATTGTGGATATCGCAAAAGAACACATTGCGATAAGCGAAGCACAAAAATTAAACATTCCTACTTTCGCTATCGTTGATACGAATACTGATCCTACTAAAGTAGATTTCCCAATCCCTGGTAATGATGATGCGACAAAATCTGTTGGTTTGATCATCAGTCTTATGACAAAAGCAATTGAAGAAGGATTGTCTGAAAGAAAAGTGGAGAAAGAAATGGATAAAGAAAAAGAAACATCTGTTGAAGAAGTTGTAGAAAACAAGAAACTTGTTGCAGTTGACGATGAAGATGATGACAAATCCAGCAAAAAAGGATCTAAAGCTCCTCTTGCAGGAAAACCATCTGCTCGTCCAAGAACCAACACAAATAAAGCTACAAGCAAAAGATAAAAATAATTAGGAGTTAAGAATTAGAAATTAATAGTTATTTAAAATTAAAGATTAAAACATATTAAATGTCAACAATAACAATATCAGCTGCCGACGTTAACAAATTAAGACAACAAACAGGCGCTGGCATGATGGACTGTAAAAAAGCCCTCATGGAAGCTAATGGAGATTTTGAAGTAGCCATAGATTATTTACGTAAGAAAGGTCAGAAGGTAGCTGCTAACCGTTCAGACAGAGATGCTAAAGAAGGAGTTGTTGTTGGTAAAACTACTGATGATGGCAAAAGAGGCGTTATTGTAACAATAAGCTGTGAAACTGATTTTGTTGCAAAAAATGAAAACTTTTTAGCATATTCTAATTCTTTATTGGAATTGGCTTTAGATAAAAAACCAAGTTCTATAGAAGAGTTTAAAACTCTTTCTTTAAACGGGATTTCGGTTGCTGATACTTTATTTGATCAAATTGGTAAAATAGGTGAAAAACTTGAACTATCTGTTTACGAAGTTATCGAAGCTCCTAAAGTAATTGTTTATAATCACCCGGGATTCAAACTTGTAGCTATGGTTGGTTTAAGTAGTGCCAATGCTGCCAATATTGATGAGGTAGGTAAGGATATAGCTATGCAAATTGCAGCAATGGCTCCGGTAGCAATAGATAAGGGAGACGTTAGCTCAGAAATGATCGAGAGAGAAATAGAAATTGGTAAAGAACAAGCCCGACAAGAAGGTAAACCTGAAGATATGTTAGAAAAAATCGCTCAAGGTAAACTTAATAAGTTTTATAAAGAAAACACTTTGTTGAATCAATCCTTTATAAAGGATGATTCCAAAACAATAGCCCAATTACTTAACGAAACTGAAAAAGGGTTGACCATAACAGCCTTCAAACGCATTCGATTAAGAGCTTAGAAAATTTTAAAAAGAGAGAATAAATTCTCTCTTTTTTTTGTCCGATAATTAATAGACAAGAAAAATATATACAAATGAAATACAAAAGAATCCTCCTAAAGCTTAGCGGCGAGGCCTTGTTAGGCGATAAACAATATGGTATTGACCATGACCGTTTGACGCAATATGCTATAGATATAAAAAGCATTGTTGAACAAGGAATAGAAGTAGCCGTAGTAATAGGGGGCGGAAATATTTTCAGAGGATTGCAGGCGGAAAATGGTGCCATTGATCGTGTACAAGGAGATTACATGGGGATGTTGGCAACTGTTATTAATAGCATGGCGCTGCAATCAGCACTAGAACGTGTTAGCGTTAAAACCCGATTGTTATCTGCCATTAAGATGGAGGAAATATGCGAGCCTTTTATACGAAGAAGGGCAGTACGCCATCTTGAGAAGCAACGTGTTGTCATTTTTGGCGCAGGCACAGGAAACCCATATTTTACAACGGACACAGCAGCTGCTTTAAGAGCAATTGAGATTGAAGCGGATATTATTTTAAAAGGAACCCGGGTAGACGGTATCTATACTGCCGATCCCGAAAAGGACTCCGCTGCTGTAAAATATGATAAAGTATCTTTTACTGAAGTATATGAGAAAGGCCTGAATGTAATGGATCTTACAGCATTTACCCTGTGCAATGAGAACAAAGTTCCCATCATAGTTTTTGATATGAATAAAGTGGGTAACCTTCTTAAAGTTATTAAAGGTGAAACCGTTGGCACATTGGTTGAGTTTTAAGTGTTATTCTATTCTTTTTACTTAATTTCTTAAAATAAAAGACATGACTGAAGAAGTTAAATTAACTCTGGATGATTCAAAAGAACAGATGGAAGTAGCTGTTTCGCATCTTGAATCTGAATTATCAAAGATACGTGCAGGGAAAGCAAGCACCCAAATGCTTGATGGTATTTATGTAGATTATTATGGAACCAGAACACCTCTTGCACAAGTAGCCAATGTAAACACACCTGATGCACGTACACTAGCCATTCAACCATGGGAAAAAACATTATTACAAACTATCGAAAAAGCTATTCAGGCAGCTAATCTGGGTCTTAATCCTCAAAATGATGGTACGATTATAAGGATCAATGTGCCACCACTTACAGAAGAGCGAAGACGCGACCTTGCCAAAAGAGCAAAAGCTGAAGCTGAAAATGCTAAAGTTACCATCCGGAATATCAGAAGAGATGCCAATGAAATGATTAAAAGTTTGGTTAAAGGAGAAGGCTTAACTGAGGATCTTGCCAAAGACGCTGAAACTAAAATACAAGTTCTAACGGATAGTTATATAGCTAAAATGGATAAACACTTGGAGATAAAAGACAAAGAAATTATGACCATATAGTGATGAATTATGAGTTATAAGTGTTTAAAAGAAATACTTTTTAATTCCTAATTCAACACTATTTTCCCTGTTTTTCTATAAAGTCAAAGAACAACCTCACTCCCACCCCTGTTCCATTTTGCCCTCTATAGCTGTTTTCTGATTTAACATATGCAGGACCGGCGATATCGAAATGCATCCATGGATAATCGACAAATCGTTGAAGGAATTTCCCGGCTGTAATAGCTCCTCCGTAAGCTCCCCCTACATTTTTAATATCCGCAATATTCGACTTTATTAACTCATCGTATTCATCCCAAAAAGGAAATTCAGCAAGACGTTCGTACACATGGTTGCCACTATTTTTTAATTCATTTTTCACCTTTTCATCTGCTGTCCCCATACACACTATTCCATGAGGACCAACAGCTGCGGAAGCTGCTCCTGTTAGAGTTGCAATATCTATTACTAATTCAGGTTTGTATTTTTTTGCATAACTTAAAGCATCTGCTAAAATCATTCTGCCTTCTGCATCAGAGTTTAGCATCTCTACTGTTAACCCGGAATGCATAGTAATTACATCTCCCGGGGCAAAAGCATTTCCACTGGGACGGTTATCTGTTGCCGGTACCAGGCCAACAACATGTATTGGTAATTTTGCCTTCGCAATAGCATATAGCGCACAACCTACAGCTGCACCACCGGCCATGTCGCATTTCATGTAATCCATAGAATTCGCAGTAGGCTTAAGACTTAATCCTCCGGTATCGTAAACAACACCTTTCCCAACTAAAACAAACGGTTTTTTGTTTTTCGCATTTTTGGGTTTCCACTCCATTATAGTAAAAGTAGGTGGATCTATACTTCCAAGATTTACTGAGAGTAATCCTCCCATCTTCAATGATTTTATTTTAGACTTATTCAAAACATCGACACTAAAGCCGGCAACTTTTCCCATTTTTTCAAACTCTTTTGAAAGCTGAACAGCATCCAGATAAGATACAGGTTCGTTTACCAGGGTACGCGCCATACATGTAGCTTCAATAACTATTTGAAGTCTTTTAATTTGTTTTGCCGTAACTCCTGCACATTGAATATTTATATTTTTTAATGAATTAGCTGTTTTTTTTGCATCCTTTTTATATTTTAAAAATTGATAATTACCAAGTGTCATTCCTTCAGTAAAAGCAAGAACATTTTCACTTAAAATAGCCCCACCATCGATAACTGTTACATCAGTAATTTTATTTGCATTAAGACGGCTGGTGAGCTGATTACCAAGCTTCCTGCAATTTTCATTACTCAAATAATCTTCTTTCTTCTTTTCAATTATTTGGATAAACACCCACCGATTGTATTGATTAATTACGTGCAGCTTTTTATCCTTCTTTTTTAATTCAGAATCAAGATAGGAGAGTTCATCTTTTGATAATCCAAAAGATGTAAACTTACTACCAGCCTTCGCTAACACGATAATACTTTGATTAGGTATAAGAGAGGATGATTTCTTAATTGTAGTGTTCATAAAATATTTGTATTTTTGAGGTAGATGAAAGTACCTCTTTTGCTTCAGAAAACAAAAAGCAATTTCATAATTGTCTTCACTGAATAAAATGCGCTTTTGTGTGATTAGAAGGAGCCGGATAATAATAGATTGAAATACAGATGAATACTGATACCCTTTTTAACAGAGCCTTAAATTTTGAATTTCTTTCTGCAAAAGAAGGACAATATCTTTTTGAAAACGCTTCTACCAGTGAATTAATGTTTATTGGCAATGAACTTCGAAAAATTCAAAAGCCCGATAATAAAGTAACGTGGATTATAGATCGCAATATGAATACGACAAATGTTTGCATTGCGAATTGTAAATTCTGTAATTTTTATCGTATCCCGGGACACGGAGAATCTTATACCACAACTATTGAACAATACAAGGTAAAGATAGAAGAGACCATACGCTATGGAGGCGAACAACTATTGCTTCAGGGAGGGCATCATCCTGATTTAGGCTTGTCTTTTTATACCCATCTCTTTCGTGAACTTAAGACATTATATCCTTCCATTAAGCTGCATGCTCTAGGTCCACCTGAAATAGCACACATTACCAAATTAGAAAAATCGACACATCTCGACGTATTAAAAGCTTTAAAAGAAGCAGGTTTAGATTCTTTACCGGGAGCCGGTGCAGAAATGCTAAGCGATCGGGTACGTCGGCTTATTTCTAAAGGAAAATGTTCCGGTCGTGAATGGCTGGACATAATGCGGGCAGCTCATAAATTAGATATAACCACATCAGCAACAATGATGTTTGGCCATGTTGAAACACTAGAAGAACGCTTTGAACATTTGGTTGCACTTCGCGAAGTACAAGCTGAAAAACCAGAAGCATCAAAAGGTTTTTTAGCATTTATTCCCTGGCCCTTTCAAGATGAGGGGACAATATTAAAAAGGCTGAAAGGTATATCCAACAATGTAACAGCTGATGAATATATCCGAACCATTGCTATCAGTAGGATCATGCTGCCTAATGTGATAAACATACAAGCTTCGTGGTTGACTGTTGGTAAAACCATTGCTCAAGTGTGTTTGCATGCCGGGGCAAATGATTTCGGATCTATTATGATTGAAGAAAACGTTGTTTCTGCTGCAGGCGCCCCACACCGATTTACATCAAATAGTATACAGGAAGCTATTCGGGAAGCAGGGTTTGTTCCTCAGCTCAGAACCCAACAATATGAATATAGGGCAATACCAGAGGTTATGGAACAGCAGGAAATAAATTACTAAAATAATTATTTGTTAATGTACTAAAGCATATATAATTTCAGTTCAAACAGAGTTAATTACACCAATGTATTATTCATGTTACTTTCACCCCACCCAATTAATTAGGTTTACGTATATATATAATAGCTAGACGAGTTATTGAACTAAAAAACATAAAATTGGAAAAATGCTAAATGGAAATTCGATATAATTTAAAATGAAAAATTTTTTAACTCTTTCTTTTTTATTGTTTTTTGTATTCCATGTTTATGCCACCCATAACAGGGCAGGTGAGATTACCTATAGACAAATATCTCCGCTCACCTTTGAATTTACTTTAATTACATATGTTAAAACATCAAGCCCGGCGGATAAACCGTTTTTAGAATTGATGTGGGGAGATGGCAAGAGTGATACTCTTCCAAGAATAAGCAAAGTTCCAATACTACCGATAGGAAGGGATATCAGCCTTTGTACCTATATTGGTACACATACTTATTCCGGCCCTTCGGTTTATGTTATTTCAATGTTAGATCCAAACAGAAATGCAAATGTTGTTAATATTCCTAATTCTGTGGAAACACCATTTTATGTTGAAACGACATTAATGATAAACCCTTTTTTAGGATACAATAGCTCCCCTATATTATTACAACCTCCTATTGATGAAGGATGCGTTGGTAAAACATTTATACATAACCCGGGGGCTTATGATCCTGATGGAGACAGCTTATCCTATCGGCTTATTTTTTGTAAAGGAGCTGATGGAAAAGATATTTCCGGTTATAGTTATCCTATTGGAACAAGATCCTTTTCCTTAAATCCTATAACCGGTGATTTGATATGGGATGCACCAAATATAGATGGCGAATTCAATGTTGCTTTTTTAATTGAAGAATGGAGATATGGTATAAAAATCGGATCGGTAGAACGTGATATGCAAATAGAAATTAACTATTGTGCAGACACACCCCCTGTAATTAATCCAATACCCGATATATGTGTTGAAGCAGGAACGCTTATTCAATTTACAGTTACAGCCAGAGATATAGATAATGATCTTATAACTTTATCAGCAACAGGAGGTCCGTTTAAAGATGCCATTAATCCAGCTCAATTTCCGCAGCCTAAATATGGAACTTCAATCGTTAGCAGTCAATTTACCTGGAATACTAATTGTGCACTTGTTCGCAAGCAGCCTTATCAGGTTGTATTTAAAGCCGAAGATTCCCATCCTAGAAAAGATTCAGAAGCGGTTAATTTAGTAGATATAAAAAGTATGTTTATTAAAATTATTGGACCCTCTCCAAAAAATCTGACTGCAACTCCTGTCGGAAACTCTATTGTATTAAAATGGGATATAAATGCGTGTAAAGAAGTTGTAGGATATCGTGTATATAGAAGATTAGGGCTTTATACGGGAACAATTCAATGCCCCTGCACAACAGGAGTTCCGATCGAATCAGGATTTACATTATATAAAGTTGTTGAGGGATATAATCAGACCACTTTTACGGATGATGAAAATGGAAAAGGCCTTGTTCCCGGCACTGATTATTGTTACTTAGTTACGGCTATTTATGCGGATGGAGCTGAAAGCTGCGCTTCTACACAACAATGTGCAGTATTAAAAAAAGATTTACCGATCATTACCAATGTAAGTGTGGCTAAAACTGACGTATCCGGAGAAATCAAAATTGCATGGTCAAAACCAACAGAATTGGACACTGTTCAAATAAAAGGACCTTATAGATATTTAATATATCATTCCAATGATTTTTATGGATCAAATTATACCTTAATAGATTCGCTGGGCATGTCTAAGGGATTGGACGATACTTTATATACCCACATGAATGTAAATACAGTGAACACGCCACACTCTTATCGTATTTATTTTTATAGTCTTGCTAATGGCAAACGAATACTTATTGGAAAAACGCAGGTGGCTTCTTCGATTTTTATATCCATAAAACCAACAGATAACCTCCTCAATATATCATGGGAAGAGCATGTTCCCTGGACAAATACTCAGTATACCATTTATAAATTAAATAAAACCACGTCTCTATTTGATTCTATCGGAACCAGCAATACTCCAAATTTTTCTGATAAGGGTCTACTAAATGGAGTTTTATACTGTTATCTGGTCAAGAGTATAGGAGCGTATACTGCATCTGGACTTGTCAACCCAATTATTAACTTCTCCAATGAAAAATGTGAAACCCCGGTGGATAATATTCCTCCTTGTCCCCCTACGCTAAGTGTATTTCCGGATTGTAATTTACACCAAAACCTACTTACCTGGAACAATCCAAATCAAACTTGTTCTGACGATGTTCTGAAATACGCTATTTATTATACGCCTATTCTTAATGGGAAAATGAATTTGATCGCCACCGAAAGTTTTGCAACCGATACTTTTTATTTAAACAATAACATGGAGTCAATTGCAGGCTGCTATATGGTTTCATCTCTTGACTCTGCAAATAACGAAAGTCCAAATGGAAATATCGTTTGTGTGGACAATTGTCCTTTTTACGAATTACCAAATATATTTACACCTAATTCTGACGGCACAAACGACCTGTTTACTCCTTTTCCATATCAATATATAAAAGATGTAGATATAACAATATATGACCGTTGGGGGCGACAGGTTTTTAAAACAAACAATGTTGATATTAAGTGGGATGGAAAAAACCAATCAAACAAAAAAGAGTGTACAGATGGTGTTTACTTTTATGTTTGCGATGTGCATGAAATCCGATTAGAAGGCATTAGAACTCATACGTTAAAAGGAACGATATCTTTGATCAGAAGTGCTCTTTCAAAAAGTGTTGAATAATATTTATTTTTTATGTTCACAGGAATAGTGGAAACTTTAGGTATTGTTACTCACCTGAGTAAAAATCAAGGTAATCTGGATATTACCATTGAAGCACCTTTTACCAATGAACTAAAAACAGATCAAAGCATAGCCCATAATGGCATCTGTTTAACTGTTGTTGGAATCGAAGGAAACAAATATACGGTAACTGCCATTAATGAAACGTTGGAAAAAACCAATTTGAAAAATTTGAAAATTGGTGATATTCTGAATCTTGAACGGAGTATGCTAATGAATGGAAGATTGGATGGACATATTGTTCAGGGACATGTTGATCAGACAGCGATTTGCAAAACGATTGAAAGCACTGAGGGGAGTTGGCTTTTTACATTCGAATATGACAATACTATCGGCAATAATATAACTGTTGAAAAAGGATCCGTCTGTGTTAATGGAGTTAGTCTTACAGTTGTCAGCTCTACTTTAAATAGTTTCTCTGTTGCCATTATCCCTTATACTTTTGAACACACTTCCTTTCGGTCTCTTAAGCAGAACGATTCTGTAAATATTGAGTTTGATATTATTGGCAAATATGTGGCCCGGTATTCCTATTTTTACCAGAAGTAGGAATAATTATCTATGATAAAAATCTCTGTTGTTATCATCACATTTAATGAAGAACGCAATATTCAACGGTGCCTTGATTCAGTAGAATCCATTGCGGATGACATTGTTGTAGTCGATTCTTTTTCAACAGACAGGACGGAAGAAATTTGTAAAGAAAAAGGTGTTCGTTTTATTTCCCACATTTTTGAAGGCCATATAGAACAAAAAAATTACGCCATTACTCAGGCAAACCATCCTTATATATTATCTATTGATGCCGATGAAGCCCTATCAGAGGATCTTATTCAATCTATTCTTGCAATAAAAAAGAACTGGAAATCTGATGGTTATTGGGTCAATCGCCTGACTAATTATTGTGGACAATGGATTAAATACTGCGGTTGGTATCCGGATAAAAAATTACGTCTTTGGGATAGCAGAAAAGGTAAATGGGGAGGTGTAAATCCACATGATAAATATGAGCTCGAAAATGGTTCAAAAGAAGGTTATTTAAAAGGAGACATTCTGCATTACAGCTACTATAGTATTTTCGACCATATAAAACAGGTGAATTACTTTACCGACATCGCATCCAAAGCGCTTTATGAGCAAGGAAAAAAAACACATCTTTTAGAAATACTCTTGGCTCCCTTCATAAAATTTATACGAGACTATATTATTCATTTAGGTTTTTTGGATGGGTTATATGGATTCGTGATATGTGCTATTTCCAGCCAGGCTACCTTCTTAAAATACGTGAAGTTAAAGATTCTTACTCATAAAAACCGTGAACCTGCCGAATGAAAAGTGTATTCATTGAAATGGAAAAAATGAAGAACCTGAACAGTGGGCTCGGACAATTCTGTTTTCATCTGGGCCACGCTCTTGCAAGCTCTTTTGGCAATGACATAGAACCATTATTTTATATGCATTCGAAATTAAAAGGTATATTTGGCCCCCAATACAAGTATAAAGAAATTGCCTGGTGGCATAAATTTGTCCCTGTAAATAGTTCTAAAAATCAAGTTTGGCACTGTACCCATCAACAGTCAAATTATTTACCTTCTTCTTCCAAAACACGATTGATCCTAACCATTCACGATCTTAATTTTCTTGAAAAAAACTATAGTCTCTCCCGAAAAAAAATGAAACTGAATGCTTTGCAAAATAAAGTTGATCGCGCTGATGTGATAACGGTTATATCTGAATATTCTGCACAAGTTACCAGACAATATTTAAATGTTAAAGACAAAACCATTAAAGTAATTTATAATGGCAATTCGTTAAAAATATTCGAAAATTCCGTGCGTCCTGCATTTGTAAAATCTAGTGATTTTATTTTTACAATAGGTGTTATCGATCAACGAAAGAATTTCAAAACTTTATTGAGTCTTCTTTCTTCCAAAAACGATTTGCACCTTATTATTGCCGGTAACAATGCCGACGATTATGCTAAAGAGATGAGGGCGGAAGCAGTAAGATTCGGAGTTTCTGAAAAACTGATGATGCCCGGATTAATAAACGATAGTGACAAATATTGGTTGTATAAAAATTGTACTGCTTTTGTTTTTCCATCACTTGCGGAGGGGTTTGGCTTACCTGTTGTTGAGGCTATGAGTCTTGGTAAACCTGTCTTTTTATCAGATGCCACCTCACTTCCTGAAATTGGCGGAAAAGAAGCCTATTACTGGAATAACTTTGAACCGGAATATATGCTTGAGGTTTTTCAAAACGGCATGAAAGAGTATGTCAATGATATGGATAAACCTAATCGCATAAAACAATGGGCAGCACAATTTTCATGGGCAAAAGCAGCTACTGATTATATCAATATTTATAAAGACTTATAAAAAAACTAAAATAGCTTTTTATCAAACTGCCCGATGTCTGACCTGATGTTGGACACTACTGTTTCCAATGAAAGACGGCCCTTGTTCGATGCAAATTGCTTTTCCAATCTCTCCCGAGACAATTTCACTTGAGGCCCCGCTTTTAAAAACAAGTAAAAAGACTGGTACCATTTCTTGTCCAGCAGCATCCATCGAAAAAGAGCCTGGACAAGCACCTCTGTTGTCCACCAGATTCTTTTTACCCCTTCGAGATGTATAGCATGAAGTATCAGTTTGTTCCTTTTTGAAATCACCCGAACGTTCTTTCTTTTATGATATTTACCGATAGTTGTAGAAAGTGGATGAAAACAAACAGCCTCATGGTCATAATAACACTTCCAGTTCATTCGCCAGGCCCGAATGCCTAAATCAACATCTTCGTAATAAAATGGACTGAATATCTCATCCATCCCTCCAAGGAACTGAAGCTTCTTTCGATCCATCAAAGCATTGGCACCGGAAAGAAAGAAAGTAGGTACCCAAAAATCTTTGAGAGGGTTTGTAATTAAATAATTTTTGGTAGCATTTACCTGCGACATTTTCCATTCAGGATATTTGGCTGCATCCTGTGTTCTATCACCATTCTCGGTATCTATCCTACCCATTACCCCAAACGTATCAGGTAAAGCAAAATATTTGAATTGCGTAAGGAAATAATCCTCCTGTAAGGCGACATCTGAATTTACTACAAAAACCAGATCTTTCACTGCAGCCATAATACCTTTGTTTACAGTTACAGAAAATCCGGAATTTTTTTCAGACACAAGAACCTTTATGGATGGGAAATTTTGCATTAAAAAAGAAACAGAATCGTCAGAAGAAGAATCATCGGAAATGATGATCTCAAAATCTTTCTCCGACTTTTTTAAGGCTTTTAGAAGCAATGGAATATTCTTTTCCAGCAATAATCTGCCATTATAATTAGGAATGACTGCCGATATGCTATTCTTTTCCTTCATTGCTTTCGGAAAGATTGTTTGTTAATGATTGATGGGGACGAGCAAATAGAAACAAGGAATTAAAAAAAGCAAAAAATGTAGCTCCTGCCTGTGTTTCCAACGTATCCTCAGTCAACATAGACATGATGGCGATGCACCAGAAAACAAAATAAAAATAATCAAAGTACCTGCGAGAAGAAAGAAGAGGATACACCAAAGAAACTATAAAATAAATAAGCCCGAAAATTCCAAATGTAACAAATATGGATAAATATTGATTGTGTGCATGGAGCCGTCGGTTTATTTGAAGTTGAGAATGCATCGTTTCGTATTGGGCGTCAAATGCTTCCTTGACATCGCCTGTGCCAATTCCGATGATCCAATTCTTCTCAATAATTCCCATTGCTGCTTTCCAAAACTCCAGGCGTTGCATAACAGAGTGTCCGCTTGGATCTCCCTGATGTTCATAATTGTTATATTCCCAAATAATTTGATAAACACGTGATTTGATATTGGAAATATTCTGATAATTGACATTTGTTATTCCATTTTCTATGGAACGAATTTCTTTCTCGGATAATTGATTTATTGCATCTGCATCTTTATGTAAGCCTTTAGAAGCTAAAAAGCGAATCAGCGTATACTTCAAATACTGATCTTTCTTATCTTTTCCATTATAGTCCATTTTACTTCTTTTCTTCCATCCTGCCTCTAATTCTTCATCACAAACATATAGATACAGGCGATGGCCATTCTCCATGTCAAAATCTTTTACATTATGTGAATACGGTTTACCGCAACGCGTTAATGGGTTCAGTTTATCAGTGTTAATGGCATTCACTTTATAAAATTCAGTTACCACTTTTTTTATAAAGAAATAACCGGTCAAGGGTAATCCTATAATACATCCCAAGAGAAAAATCTTTAAGAAGATATTTTTGAGTTTAAAAGAAAAATAAATCAAAAGGAAAATGCCTATTGAAAAAAAGATGAGAATTCCTGTTACCGCTTCCATAATAAATAAAAAAACAATAAGCCATAAAGCCAGCAGCAGTAATAGAGCTTTTGTAATTTTAGAATACGATCGATTATGATTATATGCAAAATAAAATAAAGTGAAAATAGCAATACATATCAGCAGGCTAAAACGAATATGAGATATAAAAATCGAGATGCCACGGATATCGGTTACCACATGTTTGGTAAAACCAAGAAGAACAGCCATACTACAAAATGTTCCGATAGTAACGGCAGCAATAAAAACAGCCATCAACCAGTCGAACTGCTTGCGACTTAAAGGTGCAGTAGTCGACATAATGAAAGGCAAGATAAGCAAGGGTAATTTAATTCGGATATCCTTTAGTCCGGCACTTACATCGGATGAATAAAGAAGTCCTATTAGATGAATAGCAAAAACACCTGTAAGAATTAATGCTAACTTATTATTACAAAATGATTTTAATTTGTCTTTATAATTAAAGCTAAATAGCCAACTGCCGGCTAGCATGAATTGCGAAACACTCATCAAAAATTTTGAAAGTGGCAATCCCACGCAAAGAAGCATTAAACCAACAAAATAGAGATGAGAAAGTGCATCAGACTGTTGTATCTTCATCCGGAAGAATCAATAAAACGTTTATTATAAGTTTGAAGGCATAAAAAATTAGTGCTTATTTTTTATGCCTTCTTTTTCTTTTACAACATCCTTGTCTGTTCCTTTAAGGATAGAAGTGTAAAGAGGTTTATCATTGAGTAATTCCACCGCCCTCTTAATCTCCTGATCACTCTCAAAAGACACTTGTGTGCGTCCGTTTTGATAATAATACCTCGACACTATTTCTTCTTCTATTAATTCCGTTATTTCTTTTTTATACTTTACAAGATCTCCCTTTTTATCGTGCATCATCTTGCTTTTAAGAGCTTCGTATTCTGTTTTGAAATTATCAAAATATTTTTCTTTTACCGCAAACTCTTTCAAATCGTCAAGAGCTTTTTCACTTTTGGTTGTATAATCATAATCCTTATCGGCGATACCTGCAATGAAATCGGCATAGTCGCTATCTGTTATATGAAACTCCCTTGGGGCAGAAATAGAAGCATGTTTTAATTTGTATTTGGTGGCATAATCAAAAATGAACATTTTACCCATAAGGCTTGCTGCAAGATTACTCAACTTTTGCTGCTCCAGAACAATATCAGGAAGTATACCTCCTCCATCATATACTGTCCTTTTGTTTTTTGTTTTAAAGGCTGTTGTTAAGGAGTCAGCAATTTTCCCTACACTTCCATCTTCATTTCTATGAGTATAATCTAAAGCCTGAATACATCTGCCGCTAGGAATATAGTATTTGGCAATCGTTAATTTTAACTGTGCATTATAACTTAACGGATGCGTATTTTGAACCAGACCTTTGCCGTAGGTTCTTTGGCCTATAATAACTCCTCTGTCTAAATCCTGCAATGCTCCGGATACAATTTCAGAAGCAGAAGCAGAATTGTTGTTCACTAAAACAGCAACGGGTAACTCGGTATCAAGCGGAGTATTTAAGGCATAGTAATCTTTGTCAGAATCCTTAACCTTCCCTTTCATGCTAACGATTTCCTGACCTTTATCCACAAATACATTGGCAATATTAACAGCCTCGTTTAACAAGCCACCGGGATTATTTCTTAAATCAAATACTACGGCATTAAAATCCGGATTCCCGGTCTTTAAAGCGGCGATTGCTTCTTTAACTTCCTTTCCTGCATTTTCGGTGAAACCTGTAAGCTTAACATAACCTATATTTTTGGTCAGCATACCTGAAAATGAAACACTCTTGATTTTTATTTCTTCACGAACAATTGTTTTTTCTATAGGATTTTTTTCGCCTTCTCTTCGAATCAAAACCTTAACTGTTGTTTTGGGTTGACCTTTTAAAACTTTGCTTATCTCATCTGTTTTCTTCCCTTTAACAGATTTTCCGTCTATTTCGAGGAGAATATCACCGGCTCGTAAATCCGCCTTTTGGGCAGGAAAGCCTTCATAAGGGTCCGCAATAATAACATACTCCTCTTTTTGCCGGATCATAGACCCGATACCGCCATATTGCCCTGTCATCATAAAACGATGATCTTCAATCTCTGACTCCGGAATAAAATTAGTATATGGATCCAAAGATTCCAGCATAGCGTCAATGCCCTTTTGCATCAGCTTACCCGGATCGGTGGGATCTACATAATAGATATTTAATTCCCTGAACAAGGTGGCGAAAATGTCCAGGTTCTTTGATACTTCAAAGTAATCGTCGACAAAACTGTAGGATAGTACAGAGCTTGCAGAGAAAAAAACAACGATGATTGTTACTCTGAATCTTTTAAATAAGGATTTCAATTTACGCATGATAAAAATATTAAATTTATACTAAATAAAATTGTAACTAAAAAAATTGCAGACCAACAGACTTTACAGTTTTAAGGAACCGGGTCATGTCCATGCTTTCCCCAAGGGTGGCAGGAAATAAACCTTCTTAATGTTAAATAACCACCCTTAACAGGACCGTATTTAAGGATTGCCTCAACACCATAACTTGAGCATGAAGGTGTATACCGACACGAGGGCATTAAATATGGTGAAAGAACATACTGATACATTTTAATCAGCCCTATAAATAGCGTACTCAGAATTTTATTAAATATACTTTTAATTTTTTTAAAAAACATCCCCCAAATTAAGTAGTATCGTTTTCACCGGAAACCTTCCCTGCCATTACACGCGCTTCCATTTCTTTTATTAAACGTTGTAAAGTTAAAATTATTTTCGATTCAAATTCAGGATATAAAACTATTGTGTTCCCGGTATAAATAAATAGTAGGATACACTTTTTTTGTTGCCTGTTAAGCTCCTCTGTCAACACACCTTTATTTTTGCGGTAGGCTTCGCGGATAAGTCGTTTAACTTTGTTTCTATCAACAGCGCGCTTGAATTTTTTTTTTGATACGCTAATGGCCATTTGAACCAGATGATCTGATGCAAGATCAGCTTCCATCCATACGCAACGAAAAGGAAAAATAGTAATATAGGCCCCTTGCTCGAAGAGTTGGTTGATTAAAATTTTGCTATTCAAACGTTCTTCTTTTCTAAATGTATCCATCCCTTAACAATCGGTATCAGCCCGAAAAAAAATGCTCATTTCACATTAACCTTCTTCAAATATTGCTCAATAGCCATGGTCATTGAAGGAGAATTGGGAACCGGCGCCTGGATATCAATTTTTAAACCGGCATCAAGTACTGCCTGGCTGGTAGTTGGCCCAAAAGCAGCAATACGTGTGGCATTCTGTTTAAAGTCTGCAAAGTTTTTAAATAACGAAGTAATGCCCGAAGGACTAAAAAACACCAGCATATCATAATTGACATTTGCTAAATCAGAAAGATCTGAACACACCGTTCTGTAAATAACAGCCTTGGTAAAATCTATTTTATGTTCTTCTAAAACTTCGGGTATTTCTTGTTTATGAATATCAGAGCAAGGAAACAGGAATTTTTCTTTTTTATGCTTTTTTATCACTTCCATTAAATCCAGAATGGTTTGCTTACCAAAAAAGACTTTCCTTTTGCGATATAAAATATACTTCTGTAAATAAAAGGCGGTAGATTCTGACAAGCAAAAATATTTCATGGTATCAGGAACATTGAAACGCATTTCCTGACAAATACGAAAAAAATGATCAATAGCGTGTCGGCTGGTTAATATAACTGCAGTATGCTCCTGGATATTTACTCTGTCCTTTCGAAAGTCGGCGGCAGAAATGCCTTCGACATGAATAAATTCTCTAAAATCAATCTTAATATTGTATTTTTTCGCCAATTCAAAATAAGGAGATTTTTCGGTCTCTGGTTTCGGCTGCGTTACAAGTATACTTTTTACTTTCATATGGATATAATTTTTTTTTAAAGGTCATATGGAATTCGCTAAAGTATATCATCCCTGTTTGTATGCCTTTGCTTATGCTCATTTCATCCGTAAATAGTTTGGGTCGTATCGAACACGCTAATATAGTATAAAGAACAGGCTAAAAATCCCTTAAAATCAATATCTTAATTAAAACTAACAAGGGTGCAATTTCAAGTGTGCAAAGATATAAAAATAAATAGAAAATAGAAACCCTAGAATATGCCATTCCGATAAGTGCGCCTCTTACAATTCTATAAAGGAATGCGCCACCAATTAAAGCCAATGCAAGATCAATGGCGTAGTTAGTATAAATCTGTGAAAAAGAAATAAATGTCAAAACGGGTAACAAAGCAATTCCCAATAAGTTATTTATCAGGAAAATATTGAAGATATAAACTGCAATAGCCTTATCCACCATAAAAATATGCCCCACTACTTTAAGTATTAACAATTTAATGGTGTATATAAAAGAAATGGCAAAAGCGAATATTAAAAATCTATTGAATCCGGTGTCCACATAATCGGGATTCCAGTCATATAAAATACTTATGTGATAAATAAATAAAGAAGCAACAAGATTAAAAATAATTGTCAACAGCACAGATGCTTTTTGTACTAATATATTTTCATCACGGACAATCTGGTTGGTAATTCTATTGTTAAAAAAGGCCTGATAAATTTGCTCAAATACTTTATTATAAAAAACTTTTACCCAAATAAATGCCGCATAACCCACCAATAAAGCAATAAAAATCCAGTCTGAATTTTCTTTATTGGTGGGTTGAGGATGTGTATTAAATTGTTTTAACTGATGATTGGAAAATAGTTTTAAGGGTATTTCTATTTTTCCTGTATCTAATTTTACACCATGAGAATTACTGATAATATCATTAAATCGGAATATGGAATCGCCTGCCGGTTTTTTGAATTTTTCTTTTATAGCTTTTAATTCAGAAGATTTTATCTTTTGAACCAATTGCTTTTTTATTGGAATGTTAATTTTTTTATTTGGGACAGGTTTCTTAACAGCCTTCTCTTTTGATTTTAAAGAATTCGTTTCCTTTCGTTTTACTGCCTTAGGAACATTCTTTTCAATGTATTTTATTTTAACAGAGTCGCGACTATTCGTTTCGTTCTTTTCCTTAATAACCGGAGAAGGATTTTCGAACGGTGCTGATGGCTGTTTTTGAAGAAAATTTCTTGTTGAATCCTGTTGAATCATTAATTAACCTGAATGAATCACAAAAGTAATTTAAAAATTGCATACAGGGATTGTCAATAGTAATTTTATCAAAAAGGTCCAATCATTCTTATAAAAACTCAAAGTATTTTAAGGATATGAAATACATAAGCATACAAACATGTCTATGAATCCACCTCATAGTGAATGACGTATTCCCCCGATAGAAATCGGGGCAGGCTATCTGACTATTAAAAATATAATATACAGATGAAAATAATAGATACTTTTATTGCCTTAATAAAAGATGCGATCAGATTGCTTATTTTTATTTATACCTTACCAGAAGAATGAATAATTTAAACAACAATATTCAGGAAAAAAAGGAAGACTTCGTGCAGGAGACTGGTAAGGTTATTATATACCAAATACTGACAAGACTTTTTGGAAACAAAAAAAAGCTGAATAAAGTTTGCGGAACAAAAGAAGAAAACGGGGTTGGTAAATTTAATGATATCAACGACCTGGCTTTAGAGAAAATAAAGGAGCTCGGGGTGAATCATATATGGTATACCGGAGTAATGGAACACGCCACCATGAATGACTTCACTGCTTATGGTATTCCTTTGGATGATCCGGATATAGTTAAAGGGAAAGCAGGTTCGCCTTATGCAATTAAAGATTATTATGATGTACCTCCTGATTTGGCAGTAGATGTAAAAAACCGGATGGGTGAATTTACTGAACTGGTTCATCGGACTCATAGCCATGGAATGAATGTTATTATTGACTTTGTTCCCAATCATGTGGCGAGGAAATACTTTTCCGATGCACGACCTTCCGGCATTGAGGATCTTGGTGAAAATGACAATACCTCCCTTTCCTTTGATCCCAACAATAACTTTTATTATCTACCCGGAAAAATACTTGTTATTCCTAAAGTCAATAACACCCTTTGCAACGATCCTATTGATATTGATGAAAGCGTCCGACTCAAAGAAGTTCCTGCCAAAGTAACAGGGAACAACGTTTTCTCTTCAGAACCCGGCGTTTATGATTGGTTCGAAACGGTAAAACTAAATTACGGAGTAGATATCCTCAACGGGGAAAAAAGATTCTTCGATCCTATTCCATCTACCTGGAAAAAAATGCTGGACATTTTAAACTATTGGGTAGACAAAGGTGTCGATGGCTTTCGCTGTGATATGGTAGAATTCGTCCCCGTTGAATTTTGGGAATGGGTCATTCCTAAAGTTAAAGAGAAGAAACCGTCTGTATTATTTATTGCTGAAATTTATTCCCACAATAAATATCATAATTACATTCATCAAGGCAAGTTCGATATTCTTTACGATAAGGTAGGATTATATGACTGTTTAAGAAAACTAATGGAGGGCCATGGTAGTGCAAAAGACATTACGAATTGCTGGCAGGAAGACTCGCCTGACCTGTCTTCCAACATGCTTCGTTTTTTAGAGAATCATGATGAACAAAGGATTTCATCCGTTTTTTTCGCTTCAAATCCATGGGTAGCTATACCGGCTATGACCGTATGTGCTACTCTTTCTACCGGCCCGGTTATGATTTATTTCGGACAAGAAGTCGGTGAGCCTGCAGAAGGCGCTAGTGGTTTTAGCAGTAATGATGGACGAACAACCATATTTGATTATTGGGGTGTACCCGAGCATCAGAAATGGATGAATGATGGAAAATTTGACGGAGGTCAATTAAGTGAAGATCAAAAAAAATTGCGTCACTATTATGTAACTCTTTTAAAATTATCTTCAGAGAATGAAGCTATAAGCAAAGGCGGGTTTTATGGTCTGCAATATGTAAACGATAACAATCAAAGTGAAGGTTATAATGACAGTTCGATGTACTCCTATTTGAGATTTTATGAAAATGAGAACCTTCTGATTGTTGTTAATTTTAGCAAAAACACAAATCCTGCTTTTCTTAAAATACCGGAGGGAGCATGGAGAGCAATGTCTTTAGAACCTCAGGGAAAGTATACTATAACAGATTTATTGTTGACGGATAACACTATTTCTTTTGAAGCTGAAAATACCTGTAACCACGCAGATCCCAGATCTGGAATTAAGTTAACATTAGATCCTTTAAGCGCCTCTATTTATAAGATCTCTAAAAAAACAGAATAGAGATTAATAAAAAAAGTTTCTTTGATTATGACACAAATAAAAGCATGTTTATTCGATCTGGACGGAGTCATTGTTGATACAGCAGGATTTCATTATAAAGCCTGGAAGCGTTTGGCCAAAGAAATTGGTTGCGATTTTACAGAACATGACAATGAGCGATTAAAAGGAGTCAGCAGAATAAGATCTCTGGAAATCATTTTGGAAATTGGCGGAATAACATTAAGTGAAGAAAGAAAAACACAGTTAACCAATCAGAAAAACGAATGGTATATGGAAGATGTTATGAAAATGACACCTGATGATGCACTTCCCGGAGTTATAGATTTCATAACTATTCTAAAAAAGAATGGAATAAAAATAGCCCTCGGTTCTGCCAGTAAAAACTCCATGACCATTTTAGAAAAAATAAATATGACCTCGTATTTCGACGCTATTATTGATGGAAATAAAGTCACGCTCGCGAAACCTGATCCTGAAGTTTTTTTAAAAGGTGCAGAAGAACTAAATATCCAACCGTCAGCATGTGTAGTTTTTGAAGATGCCATTGCAGGTATAGAGGCTGCGATCAATGCCGGAATGCATAGTATAGGAGTGGGTTCCCCGGAGGTATTAGGAAAAGCAGATTTCGTAATTTCTTCTTTTAAAGAAATGAGTATTGACAGGTTAAAATTCTGATAACCTCACCCCTGCTCTCTCCGCCTGAGGCGGAGAGGGAGTTAAAAAGACAAAAAACTCAACAATGAAGCAATACCTGAAGTTTGATGAATGGAATATAATTGAAGACCCGTTTCATCCTGAGTACAATAGAATATCCGAAAGTGTATTTAGTCTGGGTAATGGATCGATAGGCCAAAGGGCCAACTTTGAAGAGCAATATAGTGGAGAATCCCATCAGGGAAATTATGTAGCAGGTGTTTATTATCCAGACAAAACCCGCGTTGGTTGGTGGAAAAATGGCTATCCGGAATACTTCGCTAAAGTCTTGAACAGTGTGAATTGGATAGGAATTCACATTCAAATTGAAGGTGAACAACTCGATTTGGCACAATGCGAAGTAAAACAATTTACACGCATTTTGAATATGAAAGAAGGCTATCTTAAACGGTCTTTTATCGCAAAATTAAAAAACGGACATGAGGTACAAGTAATCGCCAAAAGATTTTTAAGTATTGTTGATACGGAGGTGGGAGCGATAAAATATTCTATAACGCCACTCAACTTTTACGGTAAAATTTCCATTGTTTTAGATCTTGATTTTGACGTAAAAAACATGGATGCGAACTATGATGAAAAGTTCTGGGAGGAGACAGCCAAAGAAGTACATGATGTAACCGCGTTACTAACAGCACGGACAAAAAAACTGGACTTCCATGTATGTGCAGGAATACGATTCGATGTGATTCAGAATGGAATTAAAGAAGAAGTTAGTGTGAATAAAATAGAAAGGGAAAAATATGTTGGCTATTCTTTTTTTATAAATGGATTAACAGGCGAAGAAATTACCATCTATAAATACGGCGCTATTCTCTCTTCTGAAAATCACGACAAGTCGAAATTACATGAAAATTGCAAAGCTGTTTTAAATAAAGCTGTTGCTAAAGGTTTCGTTACGATGCTTAAGGAGCAAGCACAAGCCTGGACTGACAAATGGGAAGAAAGTGACATAACAATAGAAGGAGATGTCGCTGCACAACAAGGCATCCGGTTTACTATTTTTCAACTCAATCAAACCTATTCAGGAAAAGACGAACGTTTAAACATAGGTCCTAAAGGCTTTACCGGCGAAAAATATGGAGGAAGCACCTATTGGGATACAGAAGCTTATTGCCTTCCCTTTTACCTCAGCACCGCCGATCCTAAAGTTGCCAGAAATCTTTTAATATATCGGTACAAACATTTAGCAAAAGCGATAGAGAACGCCAAAAAATTAGGCTTTACAAATGGAGCGGCATTGTATCCGATGGTCACCATGAATGGAGAAGAATGCCACAACGAATGGGAAATTACCTTTGAAGAAATTCATAGAAATGGAGCCATTGCTTTTGCTATCTACGATTACATCAGGCATACCGGTGACAAATCTTATCTTGTTGATTACGGTCTTGAAGTGCTGGTTGGCATCTCCAGGTTTTGGAGCCAACGGGTAAATTACTCTGAAGCCAAAAAGAAATATGTGATGCTCGGCGTAACAGGCCCGAATGAATACGAAAATAACATCAACAACAACTGGTATACAAGCACCATTGCCTGTTGGACAATGACGTATACGCAAGAAGCCTTAACGTATGTAAAAGAAACAGCTCCTGAAAAGTATGGTCTTTTAGTAGAAAAAATCCATCTGAATGTTAAACAGGAAACAACAAAATGGCAGGAGATTATCGACACTATGTATTATGCTACAGATGATACCTTAGGCATTTTTCTGCAACAGGAAGGGTACATGGATAAAGAGCAAATTCTTGTTAAAGATCTTGATCCCAGCCAACGCCCATTAAACCAGAAATGGTCTTGGGACAGGATCTTGCGCTCCTGCTTTATTAAACAGGCAGATGTTTTACAAGGAATTTTTTTATTTGAAGAACGCTACGATATAGAAACTATCAAAAGAAATTTTGACTTTTATGAACTCCGAACAGTGCACGAATCATCCTTGTCACCCTGCATTCATAGCATTCTTGCCGCCAAAATAGGAGCGTATAAAAAAGCCTACGAAATGTATGTAAGAACCTCTCGTTTAGATCTGGATAATTACAACAACGATACGGAAGACGGCTGTCACATAACGAGTATGGCCGGTACGTGGATGGCTGTGGTGCATGGATTTGGCGGCTTACGCATTCGAAACGATCAGGTGAACCTGAGTCCTTTTTTACCGGAAGAATGGAGCAGTTATGCTTTTAAAATTCGTTTCCGCGGGAGTTTGATTAAGGTGAAAGTAACGAAAGAAAATGTTGAAGTTATCAATGAAACAGAAGAAATTATTTCTCTATGCTTATTCGGTAAAAATCATACTATAAAGGGGAAAGAGGGACTAGTTAAAAAGTTTTAACTTTAATACTAAACCGCTAACAAAATGCTGAAATTATCCAATCAAAATTACACATTGAATTAATGATATTTTTTTCATTGTGTAAATCGCTAGCATCAATAAGTAATTGTTAAACTCTACTTATTTCCTTTTCACTATATCATCCATAAACAACAAAGCCCCGATTTCTCAGGGCTTGTTTATTCATTAAACATTCTTACCAAAATCGTAGCTTTTACTGTGTTAAAATCATTCTCTTGGTATCGATTATTTTTCCATCAACAACTAAAGAATAAATAAACATACCGGGGCTTAGTTCATTCCCGTTTATGATAATTGCATTACTACCGAATTTTGTAATAGCCACTGTCTTCACCGGTTTACCCTGTAAATCGAAAATCATAAGGCTTGCACTTTGAGAGGTAACAGGAATAAAATACTGGATACTTGTTTGCTGATTGAAAGGATTGGGTACATTGTCAAAAAGGACTGCTATAGTATTGTCATTCGTTATCGAATTGGCTGATGTTCTGCTTAGATTTGTTTCATTAATGTTCGCACTTTGCTGGCCAATCGCTGAAACTATTAAACTATCTTGCGCTTTGATTTTTAAGCTTTGAGTATCTATTGTGCTTTTTTGTTCTTTCAAAGCTTCAATAATTACTGGTATAAGACCCATATAATCAATGCTTAAATAACCCGATGCATCTTGCTTTACTAAATCGGGAAATATTGTTTGAACGTCTTGTGCGATTAACCCGAATTGAGTAGAGCTAACTTCTGGTTTTTTGTTCATGTCAGCCAATATCGTGTTGTATTTTACGGAATCTCCTTTTGCTAAACTTAAATCATATGACTGTTTGGGCAATGTTTTATTATAAGATTTCCCATTGAGTTTAATAAGGTTTGTCATGCAATTTGCAAGTGGTTTAATATTAGTTTTCAGACGAGCATCAGATGAAGTACGATATACTCCTGAAGTATTGATATCACCATTTACATCCAACCTATATTGTGGATATCTTAATCCTATTCCAACATAACCAGATGAATCTTTTACAACGATTTTGTAATTTCCAGTGTTATAGCTGTTAAATGGAATCCATAAATTAAAACCATTATCCCAATGCTCAAAACTCCATTGGCCATTATCTACTATTCCAAGATAGAATGAATGATAGCTAGTATAAGCCATTCGAAGATTGCCATCAGTACTCACTTTAAATTGAGCATTAGCAAGTAACGACGCTGTCATTAAAATGCTTAGTGTTAATAATTTTAATTTCATAGTTTTATTTTTAAATTATAAGTGTTTAGTTGATATTACGTTTTTTAATTTTATTGACATGCTGACCCCGGCAATAATTCTAATGAAAGTCCAAGTCCGTCTGGCACAATAAATTCTCCGTTAATTATAATATCACCTATTGCTTTATATACACTATTATTAGTAGCACTTAATGTAATCGAACTAGTACCACCGATTGTTATCGTTGAATATACTCCTGGGGTATAAGCATCCAATTGACCTTGGGTAGCATAAATTTTTCCGGCAGCAGTGCAGGAAGTGTAAATTGCAGGAGCGCTCAAACTGTCTGAAAGTCCATAATTTATCTGTTGTGAAAGGTTTCCGTGAGGGTCGAACAAAAGCAATGTAGAGGTCTGATTATTAATATTACCATTGTAAATAATTGAAGAACTAAGACCGGGACCTGGAATGTTAATCTTTACAGACCCTGTACCGCCAACGGTACCTGTATTAAACATTATTGAATACGATAAGGAACTTGTAGTATTCTGATTCATTACTAAAACAGCTATTTGATCTGAGTTATAGCTTCCAAATGCTTTTAAAGTTCCTGTTCCACCAAGCGTACCCGCAGAAAACGTTCCTTTAAAATTGTTGGCAACCATTTGGAAATGATAATATGTAGAGCGTTTACTGGCATCAGCGTTACGCAGATATCCTAAATCGTTGCCTTCTATTACACTCCAGAAATTCATAAATTGAACACTGTTTTGCATACAATAAGCCATCATCTCAGCCCAAAATTGGCCAGCAATAAAGCTATTAGTGCTTACTCCATTTAAGTACCCATCGGGAGGATTTACGGTATTTATGTTTCCTTCAGTAATTGCGGTTTGTAATAAATTCGAACCAGTTCTACTGTGAGCGGTGTTGGCCGCAGATACCTTAGTAGACAAATCTCCTAATTGCCAATTAAAACCATATGTTCTAGATAATTCCGTTAAAACATTTGTAGGTGAAGCAGGAGTTTGATTATATGCAGCAGGGCCAAATGGGTAGTAATGAAAAGAAATATAATCCACATAATAATATCCTCCAGTTGAATAATATCCTGTGATATCATTAGAACTACTTGAGTTAAGCAGCCCATTCGTTGCATCAGTTAAAATTTCATAAGTATTCCCACCTTTAGAATTATAATATGAAAGTTCTGGAGCAATAATTTTTATGTCAGATTGCCCTGTAACACCTTTCATTGCAATTGAAAATGCCTTAATATAAGTTGCAATGCCGCTAGCTTGCTTTAATGAACCTGAATATTGTCCATCTGGTTCATTGGCGATAACCCAATATTTAACTTTTCTTTTTATTGATGTAATATAAGTTGTGTTTATGGCATATACTATTGCTGCAGCTTGTGATGCAGTATATGTGCCATTATCATTAGATACCTGCACAATTGGCTCCCCTCCGTTAAGTTGAATCGAATTGATCAAAGAACATAATTGAGTATAGTATCCAGTAGGATTATGCACATCATAGGCAGTACCACCGATCCTTACAGATTTACAGTGGCTATCATTAATATCTTGCCAATGAGAATCCAATTGACCATTATAATATGTGGCATCAATATATTGTGGCATCCATGCATTTTGTCCAAATAAATAAGGAGATATACTTTGCGATTTTAATTGAAAATTTAGAAAAATTGTCAATATTATAATGCTACAAAAAAACGTAGTTTTTTTATTTTTCATTTAGTTTGCTTTTTGTAAATATCTTATAATATGAGGTTTAAAAACACTTTTTCTTCTATTGAAGTATGATTTTTTTACTTTGTTTTTGACCGTCACGGAACATTTCCACAAAATACATTCCTTTAGGTTCATCACTTAAATCGATTGTCTTATTATATTGGCCTGAAAACTTATATTGTTTGTCTGTATAGATTAACCTACCATTTACATCTGTGGTATTAAAAACTATATTGGACAAATAGTTTTCTTGATAGCTTATAGTAAAAAATGTGTTCGCTGGATTCGGGAAAATCGCCATATCTACATTTGAAGAATTAATTTCGATTGATCCTGTTGTTAGGCTTGTATTATAGCTAAACGCGACCCCAGATCCATTTCCACCGCCAGAACTTGTCATTCCAAACAAAAAATCATTAACTAGGGTTAAATAACCACATGGGTAATACCCTTTTGAACTGTTAAAAGAAAACATATTTTTATATCCACTACCATCCGTATTTATTGAGAAGAGAACACCTCCACTATTTGCTCCTCCATAATATGTTGTGCCATACAAAATATTTCCTAAAAGGGTCAAGCGACCTATTGGTTTTTTACCATCAACTACATTAAAGTCATATAGGTCTTTATATCCAGTACCATCTGTATTTATAGAAAATATGAAACCGTCGTTTCCATTATCATTTGCTAATGGCCCCCCAGTAAAACTAGATCCAAACAATACATTTCCTGAAATCATTAATGATCCAGAAAGATCAGTTATTAATGAACTGTTAAAAACATATAAATTATTGAACTTAGTACCATCGATATTGATAGAAAATATATTAGCGCCACGTGTCATGCCATATAAAACATTTCCAGAAATTGATAAGTCCCCATGTGGGTTTTGACCATCTGAGCCATCAAAATTATGTAAATTAGTAAATCCACTTCCATCTGTATTTATGGAAAATATGTTACCATTGCTTACTTTTTGATTTACATTATAACCAGATGTCATACCATATAATACGTTACCGTAAACTAATAAGGACCCATATGGAGCATAACCGTTTGTTCCATTAAATTCCATTAAATTTTTATATCCACTACCATCCGTATTGATGGAAAATATAAGACCTCCGTCTGCTGGTCCCCCAGCAAATGTCATCCCGTAAAGTACACCTTGAGATAATGCTAACGAGCCGTATGGACTTGCTCCGTTTGTGCCATTGAAATCTAATAGGTCTTTATATCCAGTACCATCCGTATTGATAGAGAAAATAGCCCCCTTACTATTAATTCCACCTTGAGATGCCATTCCATACAATGCATTCCCGGAAAGTACCAGACCGCCATTAGGATATGCTCCGTTTATACCGTCAAAATCATAGAGGTCTTTATATTGAGCCTTACTTATTCCGGTTCCTAAAAATATAGAAACAAGGATTAAAAAACATATTTTTTTCATGGAGATAAATTTTATAATTGTGAAGTGATTTTATTTCTTGCAATAAGCAAGCCGTAATGCAGAGAACCTTATCTAGTCTGACATCATCGTTATGGAGTTGCGAAAAGAGATCAATAAAAAGGGAGTATTTGTTTTCTCAATAGGATACTATATTCCTCAATCTGCATTTAATCGGTAATATTATATAAGTACCATTTTCTTACTTGTGTTTTGCCTACCGCATATCATTTCAATAAAATAAACGCCCTTTGGCTGTGCGCTCAAATCAACCGTTTTTTGATACTGTGAAACCTGAGTTTGGGTATCAGCATAAACCACCTGACCATTTGAATCTTTTATTTTAAGCAGGACATCAGAAGGTGTAGTGGGCTGATAAGTAATTGTAACAATGTTACTGGATGGATTTGGAAATACATTTATTTGGGAAGCTCCTTGTGTTGATTGGTCGATTCCAGTGGGATTAGCCACATTTAAACTAAAAATTGCGCCTTTGTCACTTGGGCCACCTGTTCCAGCAATTCCATACAACACACCTTCAAAATATGTTAAGTAACCAAGGGGCCTACAACCATGTGTACAATCAGTAAAAAAAAAAACATTATTAAATCCACTTCCATCGGTATTGATAGAGAAAATACCTTGGCTACCGCCACCTGTTGCTCCGTACAATACATTTCCAACAAGCGTTAAATTACCAAGAGGGTTTTTTCCGTCTGAACCACTAAAGTCGTGCAGGTCTTTATACCCGCTTCCATCCGTATTGATGGAAAATATAGTTCCGTCTTGCCCACTATTAATTGTTAAAGGCCCGCCCTGGATAGTTACTCCATACAATACGTTTCCTGAAATCGCTATTGAACCATCCGAATCTCCCCCATTTGTACCCAAACTCTTGTATCCTGTACCATCTGTATTGATAGAAAAAATATAAGGAGCCCGCCCATACAACACATTTCCTGCAAGAATTAAATTACCCCTGTTGGCACCCCCGTTGGTGCCATCGAAACCAAGCAATAGTTTATACCCGGTGCCATCGGTATTGATAGAAAAAACAGTACCGTTACCTGAATGCGAATTGGCGTCTCCCCCAATAGTCATTCCATATAATATATTCCCGGATAACGTTAAAGAACCATTCGGTGCGGCCCCATTTGTTCCTGTAAAATCAAGCAGAATTTTGTATCCTGTACCATCAGTATTAATAGAGAATATGGTTCCCATGTTGGCTTGGCCCCCGCTATTTGTCATTCCATATAAAACATTCCCTGAAAGTGTTAACGAGCCGTATGGACTTGCCCCGTTCGTACCATTGAAATTCAGTAAGACTCTATATCCACTTCCATCTGTATTTATAGAGAAGATAAGACCGTTATTATTAATTCCACCTTGAGATGCCATTCCATACAATACATTCCCAGAAAGTACCAGCCCTCCGTTAGGATAGGCGCCGTTTGTACCGTCAAAATCATAAAGGTCTTTATATTGAGCCTTACTTATTCCGGTTTCTAAGAATATAGAAACAAGGATTAAAAAACATATTTTTTTCATGTGGATAGATGATATAATTGTGAAGTGATTTTATTTCTTGCAATAAGCAAGCCATAATGCAGAGAACCTTATCTAGTCTGACATCATCGTTATGGAGTTGGGAAAAGAGATCAATAAAAAGGAAGTATTTGTTTTCCCTCATTATGGGATTTTTCGAGTAAAAATATTCCTATTTATTTTGGGATAGAAATTTGCCCACTATGCAATTAAGGAAACATTTTAAAAAGAAAAAGAAATGAAAAAATAGTATATTTTAATATTTGTGTTACTATACTAATCCAAGGAAAAAATCCTAGTAAATTTATCACTTTCACAAAATGTATTATATGGATGATAAACGAATCGAACCGGCAGTATAACAAATAAATTATCCTGTCTGATCCCGTAAGGTTTTTAATTTATCAAAGGGTTATACTAATTTTATTGCACTCCTTTGTTTTTTAAATATTATTTTCTATACATTTGCCCCCGATTATGGTTTTAGTTAGTTCATCACTAACAGAATTAAAAGGGAAGCAGGTGTAAATCCTGGACAGTTCCCGCTGCTGTAAGCTCTTAAAAAACTTTTAACAACCCCGCCACTTTCGGTTCACACTGATGGGAAGGCCGTTAAAAGAGAGTAAGTCAGAAGACCTGCCACAATCATTATACATTCATAGCTTTCGGAGAAAAAGGCGAAGAATAGGTCAGGACTTATACATCTGTCTATCCTCTATTTTTTTCGTTAATTATGAATGATTTATCTAAAAAGATATGTCTCATTTATAATGACTTATTTCAGATTGTTTATGTTCATTGGCCTTCTTACAGGCATTCCTTTTTGTGGCCACTCGCAGTCCATAAAAACAGATAGCATGTATATATTGGCTCCTGTGAAAATTTCAGCCAACCGCTTGTCAGATTTTTCTATTGGCATAAGCAAAACGAAATTTGATTCTACTATTCTCAAAACTTACAGTGCAGCCGCAATTTCAGATCTTTTAGCGGAACAAACTTCCATTTATGTAAAAAGCTACGGGCAGGGAAGCCTTGCCACGCTTTCATTTCGAGGCACGGGCGCAAGTCATACCGGAGTTTTCTGGAATGGGGTTCCAATTAACGCTCCTATGTTAGGACTAAGCGATTTTTCCTTATTACCTGTCTTCATGATCGGCTCTGTTGAAGTGCAGCATGGAGGAGCAGGTACTCTTTACGGAAGTGGCATTATCGGCGGAAGTATCCATCTCAATAGCGACCCTGTATTCGAATTGAAAATAAGAACTTCGGTTCAGCAAAGTATCGGCAGTTATGGGAATTACCTAACTGGTTTTTCGTCTACTTATGGAACTACTAAATGGCAGGGTAGCAGTAAAATAATTTATCATCAAAGTAAAAATGATTTTCCATTTATTAATACCGCCGAATATGGTGCTCCGCTTCGAACGCAAACAAATGCCGCACTCGAACAATATGGCTTGGTGCAGGAACTACATTATAAATTAACATCCTCTCAGATACTCTCTGCCAGAGCCTGGTATCAATTTAGCAGCAGGCAAATTCCTGCTGCCATGACAGCGGGCATCAACAAATCATTTGAAAACGATTATTCTTTACGGTTGCTTCTTCAGTATAAAAAGATAAGTGAGAAAGGAAGCATAAGCGCCTGCTCATCCTTAATCAGGGACAACATTCAATATGTAGATTCTTTACTGATCCTCAACCAAAAAACAAAAGAATTTCTGGATTCCAAAAGCAATTCCTATAATTCATTTACAGAACTGGAAATAAAAAGAGACCTGGGGAAAAATATTCTTTTTAATGCCGGAAGCAGTTTCACTTATTTTAATGCATTTACTAAAGACTATTACCAACTGAGAAAACAATTCAGAACTTCCCTATTTGCTTCTTTGGTAATTAAAAATATTTCTTCGAAATGGAAAGGTGTTATGGGCTTCCGCCAGGAATTCGTAATAGGGTATACTGTTCCGTTTGTTCCATCTGTTGGATTTGAAGGAGTCCTTATTAAGCACCTTTACATTAATGGAAACGTGTCAAAAAACTATAGAATCCCCACCTTAAACGACCGATATTGGGTTCCCGGAGGCAATCCTAACTTAAAGCCGGAAAATGGCTGGAGTGAGGAACTGGGGCTTAGCCTGAAATCAACAGAGAACGCCGGAAAATTTACCTATGAGCTCAACACTACTATTTATAATTCAATTATTGATAATTGGATTCTGTGGGTGCCAGATAATATGGGAATATGGTCGCCGGAAAATTTAAATAAAGTATGGTCGAGAGGATTGGAGAATAAGGCCAAAATAGCTCTTCAGCACAACGGTTGGATTTTTAATCTTTCAGGATCGTATACTTTTTCACTTTCTTCCAATGAGAAGGCAAGTTCTCCATCAGATGTTACAGTAGGTCGGCAATTAATATATGTTCCTTATGAAAATGCACAGGCATTTGGAAAAATACAATATAAAAATATAACAGTTGGTTATAACCAGACGTACACCGGCGCCCGTTACACTTTAGCTGACAACTCTACATTTCTGCTTCCTTATTCCTTGGGAAATATTATCGTGAGTAAAATTTTCAAGTATTCACAAAACGATTTAAATATTCAGTTCCAGGTTAAAAATATTTTTAACGTTAGTTACCAATCTATAGAATGGCGCGCTATGGCCGGTCGCAATTATTTAATAACGCTAAGTCTCAACATTGCTAAATAAATTATAAACATAAATCTAAATCAAATGAAAAAATCAAATCGCCTGGTAGTATTATTCTTAGCAAGTTTTATAAGTGTTACGTCCTGTAAAAAGGCAGAAAATCCACAGCCTGGTACGACTGCCACAACATTTGCAGCTGGAATATTTATTACCAATGAAGGACCTTATGGCAGTGGAACGGGTACTGTTAGTTTTTATAACCGTTCTACAAAAGCCGTCCAAAATGATATTTTTGCTTCGGTCAACAATCGGCCGCTTGGAAATATTGTACAATCAATGGCAGTGAATAATGGGAAAGGTTATCTTGTTGTAAATAATGCAGGCAAGGTAGAAGTCGTTACAGTAGATGATTTTAAATCCGTTGGAGTTATTACAGGCTTAACTCAGCCACGTTATTTTTTAGCGATAGATAATACTAAAGGATATGTTTCACAGTGGGGATCTGTGTCCAGTAGCATCGCTGTTGTAAATCTTAGCAACAACACCGTTACCAAAAAAATTCCTACAGGTAGTGGAGCTGAAAGAATGGTAAAAGTGGGAACAAAAGTATTTGTTATAAACAGTGGCGGTAATAGTACCGATAATTCCATTACTGTAATAGACTCCCAAACAGATAATGCATTAACATTTACCGTGGGCGATTCTCCTAACAGCATCCAGTTAGATACAAATAATAAACTTTGGGTATTGTGCGGAGGAAAAAAAGTATATGATACCAATTATGCTATTGATACTACTCAAAGTACTGTTGGGAGATTATTGAGAATAGATCCTACTTCAAATGCAATAGAATTTTCTGTTTCCTTTAACTCTAAATCTCTATCTCCCTCACACTTGGTTTTGAATACTACTAAAAACAAATTGTATTACACGTATTCATCTCAAGTTTATAACTTTGATATTGCATCTACAACCTTAAATACGACAAGCTTGATAAGCAAAAATTTTTATGGTATGGATATAGATCCTGTATCAGGATACCTGTATGGATCCGATCCTTTGGATTATCAGAAAAACGGATATGTTTACAGGTACAATCTCACAACTGCTGCCAAGGTCGATTCTTTCCAGGTAGGAGTAATTCCCGGTAATTTTTATTTCAGGTAATTACAGAATTAAAAAAATTATATACAAATGAAAAAACAAATTTCGGGAGTTCGCTTCAGCCTATTGGCTTTAATGGTATTGATGGCTTCGGTGAGCCGTTTAGTTCCTCATCCTCCTAACTTCACTCCTATAGGAGCGATAGCTTTGTTTGGGGGCGCTTACTTTTTAAAACGGTGGACGGCATTTATCATTCCATTGATCTCTTTATGGATAAGCGATCTGGTTATTAGCAATATTGTCTATGCACAATATCATGATGGCTTTGTCTGGTTTTACAAAGGTTTCTATTGGAATTATGGAAGCTTTTTGCTCATTGTGTTTATGGGAATCTTACTGCTCAAAAAAGTAAAGGCTACATCTGTAATCGCAGCGAGTTTATCTGCTTCACTGGTATTCTTTATCATTTCCAATTTAGGAGTTTGGTATAGCAGCCTCATATATCCGCCTACTTTTACAGGACTTCTGGCCTGCTATTCTGCAGGAATTCCTTTCTTTGGAAATACCTTAATGGGAGATGCGTTTTACTCAGGCATTTTATTTGGATCCTTTGAATTTGCGAAATACAAGTTTCCTGTGTTGGCTCATGAAATTAAAAATTAATTAAAAATATTTTGAATGAAATAGCCATGATTCTTCAGTACCATCAATCGATAATGAATCCGCCTGAGGCGGATGGCGTATTCCATCTGACCATTAAAAAACAAATTATATACAGATGAAAGCCTGTTCTTTTTTACCTGCGGCAACAAGTATGATATACCAGATGGGTTTGGAGAAAAACCTCTATGGTGTGACGTTTGAATGTCATTCTGATAAACCTAAAGTAGTGCGGTCCTTTATGGAAGGCAATACCTTTTCAAGTGAAGAAATTGAGAGGGTAGTAACGGAATCAAAGGCTAATGGCAAAGGATTGTATTATATAGATCTGCCTTTGTTAGAAGAGATTGCTCCGGATATAATCTTTACACAGGATGTGTGTGATGTCTGCCAGATCGATACAAGTTATGTACAAAGAGCTATCGGGAAATTAAAAAAGCAACCACTGATCGTTCCGCTCATTCCTCGTAATTTAAACGATGTTTATGATAATGCTCTTACCATCGCACAAACCTTGGGAAAAGAAGAAGCTGCATATACGCTTCTGGCATCTTTGAAAAAACGTACAGATAAAATCCAGGATACATTAAGAATTAATAATGCACCCTTGCGTAGAGTGATGGTGATGGAATGGCTGAACCCAATATATAATTGCGGGCACTGGATTCCTTACCAGGTTGCGCAGGCTGGCGGTGTTGACATGTTATCTAATCCATCAGGTTATTCAATCATTACCGACTGGAAAAAAATACTTCTTTATAATCCCGAAGTCCTGATAATTGCACCTTGCGGTTTTTGTGTTAATAGATCATTAAAAGAAGTTAATTCATTAAAAGCAAGACCCGGCTGGCTGGATCTTTTAGCTGTAAAAAACAATGCGGTTTATATAGCTGATGCGAACTTCTTTACACAACCCGGCACAAGCCTTGTTGACGGCATAGAAATTTTAGCTGCTTTATTTCATCCCGATTTGTTTCAAGTTCCAGATACGCTCGCGAAAAAAGTAATGGCTTTGCATAAAGTTTCCATTTTCAAAAAGTTCTAATTTTATTTCTATTATATTTCATAAGCCTATGAAGAAAGCCATTTTTAATTGGAGCGGAGGCAAAGATTCTTCCCTTTGTTTATATAAAATTCAACAAGCCAAAGAATATGATGTTTCGCTTTTAGTTACTTCTGTCAACTCGCAATTTCAACGGGTTTCTATGCATGGTGTAAGGCGGGAATTGTTAAAACAACAAGCTGAAAGTATAGGCTTGCCTTTGTTTGAACTGATGATGCCAGAGATGCCTACTATGGAGGTTTATAACGACGTTTTAACCAATACGCTGTATCAGCAAAAAGAAAATGGTGTTCATTATTCTATATTTGGCGACATCTTTTTAGAAGATTTAAGAATCTACAGAGAAAAACAAGTATCCAATGCCGGGATGGAAGCAGTGTTTCCACTTTGGAAAATTCCCACAACAGAGCTTGTGAAAGAATTTATTAATCTTGGATTTAAAGCAGTTATTGTGTGTGTTAATGAAAAATATCTAGACAAATCTTTTGCAGGCAGAATCATTGATGATGACTTTTTGAAAGATCTTCCGAAAAATGTAGATCCTTGTGGAGAAAATGGCGAGTATCATTCATTTGTATTTGATGGCCCTATTTACAAAACGCCAATTGACTTTACTTTGGGAGAAATAGTTTATAAAAATTATCAACCTGTAAAAAGCCCTTCCACCAAAGGCTACGATTGTTCATCAACGGATATTGATTCTGGTTTTGATCCAGGTTTCTGGTATTGCGATTTGATTCCGATTAATGAGAAATAGTTATAGAGCAAACAAAAATTACATAGATATTCATAATCTATAATAAAAAAATATCAATATGAATTTCCCTAGCTCGGGGTATGTGCAAGACCACTGCTCGGCATATTCAGTGCTCTCGAAATACACAGCAATTTGTAATTACACGTAATCCATTAGTGTTTTAATTTTTTTGGATTTCTACGATTGTTCCAAAAAGTAATTAATTCTATTTCTTTTTTTCTGGGTTTGTACCGATATACCAGTGAAACAGGTTTAAATATGAATGCTCTATGCTGATGTTTCTTCTTTTCTGATTCTCTATACATGCCTGGATTATAGCAAATATGTTCAATAATTTTGTTCGACTGTCGTACAAAATTTGTAACCTCTTTTTCTGTCCAATACTTATGCAAGTAATCAACAATTTCTGAAAAGGTTTCTATTGCTTGGGGTGACCAAATGACTTTTAAAGCCATTTTTTATACTTCTGCATAACTTCTGCGTGTGGAACACCTTCTCCACGATCAAGTTGCGCTGTACCTTTTTCAATGGCTGATTTTTCTTTTTCGCTGATTTCATCCCACCAATCTTTTTGCTCACTTTTTAAAAGAGCTTTTACTTTTTTAATAAGGTTTTCGCTGGTGGTTTCCAACAGTATTTGTGCCAACTGTATTTTTTCTGCTTGTATGTTCATGGTGTGCTATTGTTTCATTTGTAGATAATTTTTCTTTTAAAATCGCTTTATTTATTTACAACAATATCTGTGGTCTGAACGACATTGCTTTTGTGCAGCGCTCTATCATAAATAAATACCTCAAAACGAATAGTATCGTATGTAGATAATGGATTATTTATAAAAATATCCATGGCAATATTCCCGGAAAGAACTTTGTTTTTGCCTTCAGGTGTTAAATAGGGAATACGACAATTGTTGGTAAGAGGCAAAGAAACTTCTTTCAACACTCCTTTCTGACGTTCAAAATACTTTACTATAAAATTATAATAATAGTCTCCTTTTTTATCATAAGGTGCCAGTGTATCATTCTCGTGAAAGCCTAAGTCGCCGTCGCCATCCCTAAAACTTATCACCATAACGCCAACATCATCCTTACCAGTGGAAGTCGGTTTTTTATAAAATTCTTCAAATTTTATAACTGGCGCTACAGGATAATCATTAGACTTTTTACAGCCGGTAATTATCAGTAATAGCATTAAAAAAAAAGAAAGTTGGGATATTCGTAACATTTTAAATTTTACATTAAAAACTAAAATTACAAATTTTATGCAACACATTAAAATAATGCGGATCAAATATATGTTAAACGCATCAAATTGCAGATTTTATCAGAAGGTGGATTGTTCTCATTTACAGCCATCCTGTCCGCCTGAGGCGGGCGGACAGCAGACAAACTACCCGTTTCAACATATCAAATGCAGCATTATTCCCATTTAAAAACCTTAACAGCCAGAGTGTATATGGCAATACCCCACAAGAACAATATTAAAATTTGGTTTTTTACATCCATCAATCCTGCTCCTTCAAAAGCTACTTTACGCAAAGCATCATTTAAATAAGTTAATGGAAGTGCTTTGCTGATAATTTGCAGCCATGGCGGAAATAGATCTACCGAAAAAAATGTTCCGGCTAATAAAAATTGTGGTAAAGTAATAATGTTAGCAATAGGAGGAACAGCACTTTCGTTTTTTGCGATTCCTGAAACTGCAAAACCAAAGCCCATAAACACCGCTAATCCGAGTGCAGAAAGAGCCATCATGTTTAAGACCGTAGCAACCCCATGAATCAATGTAAACCCAAAAGCAAAATGACCCAATATGATTAAAAATAAAGCCCCCAGAAGAGAGAATACCATCCTGCTTAGCGCTTCCCCCAAAACAATGCTGGATCGTTTAACAGGCGTAGCAAAAAAACGTTTAATCACTAAAGTAAGTCGCAGGCTGATAAAAACAAATGCAGTTCCAAATACACCGGAACTTAGCAGCGAAAAACCAAGTTGCCCCGGTAGTATAAAATCTATATTTTTATATTCCCGGCCTCTTACTTCTGTTGCCTTTAATTCTGCAACAGCAGGTACTATCCTCGCTTTCTCTATATTGATTTTATAAAAAATGCTGCTAAGAATGGATTTGAAAATAGCGCCTTTCTCCTTTGATGCTTCGGTAGTTTTAAGATAAACTGTATAGGCAGGTAATATACCTTCAGTATTTTTTTTTATATCAAGAACAGCGTCAATAGTGCCTTTTTCAAGGTCGGTCTCCAATTCCTTTTCAGTTTTTGTATTAATCAATTTAATAACCTTATTCCTTTCAATAACAGCATAAACAGGATTCGCTTTATCGCAGGAATTTGAAACCCCCACCTTAACAGATATGCCTCCTCCACCAATGAATCCGAAGGCAATAATAAATACTAATGGAAAAACTAAGGTAAACACAACGGCAGACGGACTCCTTGTGATAGAACGAAAACTTGCTTTGGCAAGCGCCATCGTTGATCTCCAATAACTATAGCTCTTTCTTTTATGCATCTAATTGTCCCTCCATTCTTGACCTGTTAAACTAATGAAAACATCTTCCAAATTGGCTTTCTTTACTTCTTTTTTCTTTTCAAAACCTTTATTTATAAGGTCGTCAATTAACTTATCCGGTGTATCCAAAGCTATTATTTTGCCTTTTTCAATAAAGGCAACTCTATCGCATAAAACCTCTGCCTCATCCATATAATGTGTCGTAAGCAGGATCGTTGTTCCTTTTTCACGTATCGTTCTAATGAGATCCCATAAATTCCGTCGTGCTTGAGGATCAAGACCGGTAGTAGGTTCATCCAAGAAAATTATTTTAGGATCATTAATCAAAGTGGTTGCAATAGAAAATCGCTGCTTTTGGCCCCCTGATAATTCTTTGTATTTGGCTTTCTTCTTATCGTCCAGACCAACCATTTCAAGCATCTCTGTGGGGTTTATATCAACACCGTACAAGCCTGAAAATAAATCTAACAATTCAACTAAATGAAGATTGGGATAATAACCTGCAGCCTGCAATTGAACGCCTATTATTTTTTTAATTTTATCAGGATCATTGTCAATAGAAAATCCATCCAGGATTACTTCGCCTGATGTTTTCTCTCTTAATGTTTCCATTATTTCAAGAGTCGTAGTTTTACCTGCTCCATTGGGACCTAAAAGCCCGAAAATTTCACCGGTATATACCTCGAAGCTGATCCCATTAACAGCTGTAAAGTTGTCATATTTTTTAACAAGATCCTTAACGGTAATGATACTAGTTGTATTTAAGGTCATTTCAAGCGCAATTAATTAATGAAAAAATTTGAGAATTACTCCTGTCTGTATTGCTTTCTGTGTCTATACCAGATAAATACTCCTACACCACACAGTATATAAGGCATTGCCAATAAATAAAGAATCCCTTTATTAAGACCTGCGCCAAAGTTGTTTGTATGCTCTTTCATATTCGACTCAGCAGAAGCTTTGCACATGGCGCATTGAGCAATAGCATCCGAATTAAAAAGCAATGTCGCGGAAATAAAAAAAATAAAAATAAAGGTTCTTATTCTGAAGGATTTATCCATTGTCTTAAAATTGATAATAGGGTGAAATCATTAGGTACACAACAACACCCGTTACTGTAACATACAACCAGATTGGAAATGACCAGCGGGTAATTTTCCTATGTTTAGCATTTTGATTTGTTAGTCCAAAATAAAATGAAATAAGCACAAGTGGAAGCACAATAGCTGCCAATAAAATATGGGAAATTAAAATAATCAAATATAATGCCCGCAATGGATTATCAGCGGGAAATTTCGTTTCTACTCCAAATGAATGAAACAAAATATAAGAGATCAAAAATAGTGAAGAAAGTGCGAAGGCTGTTATGTTCAGTTTTTTATGAATTGCAATCCTTTTGTTGAGTATGCAATAAAGGGAAACCACTAATAACACGGCACACGTTCCATTTAAAAAGGCATTCAACAGAGGAAGGTATCTTACAAAAGAGGGAATCTCTTCTGATTTAGGTAGCATAAATAAAATAACGACCACCAAAAATACTATTCCTGAAGTGAGGTATATCAGATTTAATGTTTTCTTTTCAGTCATCATTGCTGAGACTCCTTCTCTTTATATTGTCCTAATAAAACCTTTATTTCGTCTAATAACCGACTAACATCATTAACGCTGGTGCCGTCATAATATCCTCTGATATGTTTTTCTTTGTCAATCAAGATCAACTTTTCATCGTGAATAAAATCATCAGGGCCACCATCTCCTTTTAAAGCGGTGATGAAATATCCATTACGGGCAATATCATAAATCTCTTTTTTATCTCCTGTTACAAAGGCCCATTTTTTTGAATCTGCATTATAAAATTTCGCATATTCTGCCAGAACCGATACACTATCATGCTCCGGGTTAACAGTATGAGAAAGCAATAGTACTTCTTTATTGTCTTTGAATTTTTTTACCACTCTTCCCATTTGAATAGACATCTTGGGACAGATTCCTTTACAAGTCGCGAAAAAAAAGTTGGCTACATATATTTTTCCATCAAAATCCTTATCTGTTATAACTTTGCCATCCTGATTAATAAAAGAAAACGGGGGTACCTGATGATAAACAGTGTCTTTACCATTAACAGCAACATCCCGCGGTCCGAAGATGGCGAGATGTTTGAAATTGTTTTTACCTGTCCTTAAGAACAGGTATGCTAATGAAGGCAGCACTAAAATAGAAAAAAGGATAATGCTTCTTTTAAGAAGAGAAGTGCTTTTCATGGTAAGTCTTAAAAGGTAATCCGGTGTATATAATTACCCTCGTATAAAGCAATAAATATTAAAAAAATAATAAACAACATAGGCAGAAGGATGGTCCATTTCATGGATACCCTTTCATGTCCTAAATGCATAAAGTTAAATACAATAAAATAAGCTTTAACAATAGTTAAGGTAATAAATGTATACTTCAATATTTCTTTAGAAATAGATGTAAATGAAATAGCTACTTCAAATATTGTTATAACTAACAATATCCAGAATGTTCTCCAAATAGCTTTTGTATTTGAAGCCGCCGGCAAGTGTGGAACAGTTGTATGATGAACGTCGTGCGAAATGTGAGAGTGTTCTGACATATTTTTTATATTTTAGAAGTTAAACAAGATAGAAGAATGTAAATACAAATACCCAAACCAAATCCACGAAATGCCAATAGAGACCGGCTTTCTCAACTTGCTCGTAATGACCTCGTTTTTCGTAAACTCTATTAATAACGTTCAAGAGAATGATAAAGTTGATGACGACCCCACTAAATACGTGAAACCCATGGAACCCGGTAATGAAGAAAAAGAAATCTGCGAACAAAGGATGTCCGTATTCATTGTGAACAAGATTGGCTCCATGCAGAAGAACACCATCCACCATTTTACCGGCTTCAGATCCTGAAATAAAATTATACCATTCCCATGCTTGTGATCCAACGAATATTAAACCCCCTATAATGGTTGGTATCATCCATTTGATAGCGCCCTTTCTGTCCATCCGGTGACCGGCATCTACGGCAAGAACCATAGTTACGGAACTCATGATCAGAACAAATGTCATAAATCCAACGTATGCCAATGGAATATGCTTACCATGGAGAAACGGAAAGTGATGGAACACTTCATTTGCAGAGGGCCATACATCTGAAAGACGATGACGTAAAGTACCATAGGCAATCAATAATCCGGAAAAAGTAAACGCATCTGATATCAGGAAAATCCACATATAGAGTTTTCCCCAACTTACGTTGAACGGAGAGCTTCCACCCTCCCATATTCCGGTTTTTACTTTGCTAACATTTGCATCTGCTGACATAATTAATTTTTTAAATTGGTTAACGAATAAACAACAAAAATAAAAATAAATAAACCCATAATCCACCTAAAAAATGCCAGTAGGTGGCACATAATTCCAGGCTTAATAAATTAGATGAATTAAATGTATTTTTAAATGACTTAATAAACATCGCGAATAAATAAAGTATACCAGCCAAAAGATGTGCTACATGCAAACCAGTGATGACATATAAAAAGGAACCGGAAGGATTTGATTTACTTCCTGCAAAAAAGATACCTTCATGAACCAACGTTTTCCATCCTAAAAATTGAGCTAACACGAAACATACCCCTAAAATAAAGGTTATTCCCAATGCCATTTTTATAGTTGCAGATTTATTTGCTTTAGCTGAAGCTATTGCCCAGTTCATAGTTGCACTGCTAAGAAGAATTACAGAAGTACTTACCCAAAACATTTGAGGAAGCGCAAATTTTACCCAGTTACCTTCAGCTTCGCGCACAATATAGGCACTTGTAAGAGCGCCAAATATGATGACAATACTTCCAATACCCAGCCATAAAAGTATTTTAGCAGAAGGTATCTTACCGTTGTTGTCCGAATTTTTTTCAATTACCTGTTCCATCATTTTATATCTTTCCTACTACTAATGCAATCTGAACTATTGGCAAATATATAAAAGAACTAAACATTAATTGCCTGGCAGATCTAATATCACATTTTTTATATAAAGCAAGTGCTTGCATAAAAAATAAAAACCCACAAATGCTTATCACAACAGAAGAAACGACTCCAATTATATTAAAATAGTGCGGAACAAAGCTCAAAGGAATTAAACTTAAAGCGTATACCATCGTTTGAAAAGCGGAGTTTTTATCTCTTCCACCTGCGGAAGGTAACATTTTAAATCCTGCTTTTTTATAGTCATCGTCAAGCACCCAGGCAATGGCCCAAAAATGTGGAAATTGCCATATAAACTGAATTGTAAATAATATCCATGCATGGATATCTAAATTATTTGTGGCAGCTACCCAACCCAGCATGGGAGGTATTGCCCCGGGAAATGCTCCTACAAATACAGCAAATGGTGTAATTCTTTTTAACGGAGTGTAAACAAGTGTGTATAAAACTAAAGCCAATGCTCCTAATATCGCACTTGTAGGATTTAGACAGAACCACAATATAGCAATTCCAATTATCCCGGTAAGCGAAGCAAAAATCAACGCATCTCTTACAGACATCCTTCCGGCAGGTAAAGGACGATTATTTGTCCGGCTCATTAATTTATCCAGATCTTTTTCAATAATCTGATTAAAGGCGTTGGAGGATCCTGTTACCAAAAAACCACCTAACAAAAGAAACAGAAGTTTGCTCGATTCAAATGTAACAGCGGGTGCTAACATATAGCTGATGCCGGCAGAAAATACGACTAAAGAAGCCAAACGCATTTTCACCAATTGCATATAGTCTTTCACCTTACTATAACTAAAAGATCGTTCTTGTTGTGTTGTATAAACTTCCTGGAGAATCAATTGAAATAAAATTTTGCGTTAATTCCCTCCGTTGCGATTGGGGAATGGAGACAAAATTATAAAATTATTTCATATGTATAATAATTTGTTTTTTAATTTAAGAGCGTGTTTAATATTCATAATTTATCCCAACCTAAATAAAGGCTTACAACTCCCAATTTCAGGGACTGCAAGGGAATTGTTGATTTCTGCTTTATTAGATAAAATCAGGCTTTTATTGGCAATTTTTGTTACCCAAAAACTTCCAAAGACTTACACGATAGTTCATGAACCCAAGCAAAGTGTTTTCATTTTGAGAACATTGTGCAAGGGTATTTATAAACCTAAAAAACCATAACATCATGGGTGTAAAATTAAGAGAAAAACAATTGAGCAGCGGACAAATATCCTTCTATTTGGATATTTATCACAACAAAACAAGGAGGTACGAGTTTTTGGAGATTCACATCAATAAAAACCGCCCCAATCACGATGACAAAGAAAAAAAGCGACTGGCGCAGGAAATCAGAGCCAAGCGAGAACATGAGTTGATTGTAGAAGACAATGGCTTAAATGACAGGAAGAAAAAACTTGCCTGCTTTGTGCTTTTCTTTGAAGATTATGTGAAGGAAAGAAACAACAATGGTTTGTATTATGGCATCCTGCAACGTCTGAAAAAATTTGCCGGAAAACAACCAGTACCTTTTGCTAAACTAAGTGCAGTTTGGATGAAAGATTTAGAGCGGTATCTTTTAAAGCACGTAAGTAACAACACCACGCTTCGCTATTTAAAAGCTTTGAACGGAGCGTTAAATGAAGCGGTAAGACGAAGGATTATTAATAGAAATCCGTGGCACGATGTACCGCATAACCAACGCCTGAAAATGCAGGATGTTTTTCGGAATGCTTTTACCATCGAGCAACTTCAATTATTAGCAAATACTCCTGCCGATATTGATAAACGAATCAAACAGGCTTATTTTTTTTCCTGCTTTACCAGCTTGCGCTGGAGTGATGCTGGATACGCTCGGTAATATTACTTTCATAAATTTATGAAAGTAATTAAATTAAAATCATTACGTTTGATTGGAAAACTCTATTTATTAAGTCAAAAACTTTTAATAACTAATTTCATGCTCTTCCAATCACATTATTTTTTGTAATCATGGTTGAAAAAATAATTCATAACGAAATTCTTATTGCTATAATTATTAGAGCTGATTATAGTAGAGAAGGGATCGAATTCTTTACACCACCTGAATTTTCCCAACAATTAGGTTACATGAAACGGCCACAGGGTTATCAAATTAAGCCCCATACGCATCAAATAAGAGCGAGAGCGGAAACTCTCCCGCAGGAAGTTTTATATATAAAATCAGGGAGGATAAATATCGATTTTTATGATACTGATCTTAAATTTTTAGAGAGTAAAATAGTTACAAAGGGAGATGTTGTTTTATTGGCCAGTGGAGGGCATGGATTCGAGATGCTTGAAATTTCAGAAATTATTGAAATGAAACAAGGCCCTTACTATAGTGATCAGGATAAAAAAGTATAAGCATCAACCACTCCATGAATAGTTCTTCCAATAATTTTCAATCGTATAGCATATACTACGACTTGTTTTATCATGACAAAGATTATAAGTTAGAATCCTCGTATATAGCACAAACTATAAAGATTTTCCGACCTTTGGCTAAACAAGTAATAGAACTTGGAAGTGGCACGGGAAGCCATGCAGGCCATTTATGCAAACTCGGTTATATTATTACAGGTATAGAGAAGAGTGAACAAATGATTCGTTTGGCAAAAGAAAAATCTATAGTTGGCTACACTCCCTTATTAGGTAATATTGTAAATTTTGATTTACAAAGTAAATTTGATTGTGCAATTTCATTATTTCATGTTATTAGTTATTTAACCAGCAATGAAGAAGTGATCAGTTGCTTTAAAGGGATTGCAAATCATCTTAATGAGCGCGGGATATTTATTTTTGATGTTTGGTATACGTCTGCTGTATATAGTCAACAGCCAGCAACCCGTGTTAAACGGGTTGCTAATCAAGAGGTAACTATTACACGTATTGCTGAACCCTCGTTAAATTTTCAACAAAATGTAGTAGAAATAAACTACGAAATAATTATACAAAATGTGATTAATAAACAATATGAGATTTTTAATGAAACTCATTTAATGCGTCATTTCTCTACTCCAGAAATTGAATTATTTGCCAATATGACGGGATTTAATTTACTGCACTCAGAAGAGTTTCTAACTAAAAATGTACCATCTTCAGAAACCTGGGGCGTTTGCTATATTCTTCAAAAAAAATGACTAAACCATTCCCAATACCAGTAAATATTCCATTATTTTCAGGTAATGAAAAAAAGTATCTCAATGAATGTATTGATTCCGGCTGGATTTCCAGCGAGGGGGCATTTGTTAAAAAGTTTGAAAAGCAATTTAGTAGTTATATAGGTACAACATATGGCGTAGCAGTTTCCAGTGGATCTGGTGCATTAGATATTGCAATTCAAGCATTGGGGATTACTGACGGTGATGAAGTAATCATGCCTACATTTACGATTATATCTCCTGCATATTCAATTATCAGGGCAGGAGCAATTCCAGTTCTGGTAGATAGTGATCCGCTTACATGGAATATGGATGTTTCGCAGATTGAAGAAAAAATAACTGCTAAAACCAAAGCAATACTAGTAGTGCATATTTACGGTTTACCTGCGCATATGGACCCAATTTTAACGTTAGCAAAAAAATACAATCTTAAAATAATTGAAGATGCAGCCGAAATGCACGGACAAACATATTTTAACAAAATGTGCGGATCCCTTGGGGATATTAGTATTTTTAGTTTTTATCCTAACAAACTTATAGCTACCGGAGAGGGTGGAATGATATTGTGTAATGACCCTAGCATCGCCCAACAATGTTCCAAATTAAGAAATTTAGCTTTTGAAGCAGACGCACCAAGATTTATGCATAACGAAATTGGATGGAATTATAGAATGAGCAATTTGCAGGCAGCATTGGGTGTTGCTCAGTTAGAACAAATTGAACAATTTATTATTAAGAAGCGAAAGATCGCCGATTACTATTACAATGAGCTTTTTTTTCTTACTAAATACGGCTACCAACTTCCTTTAAAATCGACCGAATATGCTGAAAATATAAATTGGGTTTTTGGATTGATAGCGCCTGATGTAAAGGAAAAGGATCGCTTACTAAGTAGTTTAGCTGAAAGGCTTATAGGTACCCGTCCATTTTTTTGGTGCATGCATGAGCAACCCGTTTTTAAGAAAAGAGATTTATTTAATAATGAATCCTATCCAGTTGCTGAACATTTAGCCAGAAATGGATTTTATATCCCATCGGGGCTGGGCCTCAGTGAAAAAGAACTGGGTATTGTATGTACAAGTTTTAAAGAGTTTTATGAATAAATTGCGAATCGGCATAATTATAGACGAGGAAATGATTCCTGAGTCCGGAGGTACGTTTTCTTACGAAAAGACTTTATTAAAAGGTATACATAATTATGCTTTTCATCCGGATATAGAGATAATCAATATAATATTATATGACAAAGATACGTCTCATATAAATTCTAAAAAGGAAGGTTTACGAGTAAAAAGTAATTACATTGTTCAGATAAGAAATTTATTAAACAAAAATCTAATAGCATTAAAACCGTATTTAAAGAATCCTGTCAGCAGTTATATATATAGATTTTTCCAAGCCAGAAGGAGTAAAAAAATCGAAACCCTCTTAAAAAAGGAGAAAATAGATTTAGTATATTATTTAAGACCCGAAGAAAATATCCTGGATTATCCTTTTATTGCTACTCATTGGGATATCGCCCATAGGTCGATGCATCCTTATCCGGAGATATTCATGAATGGGGTTAATGAAAATAGAGAAAATTACTATTTAAAAACACTAAATAAAGCGTTTTTAATTCTATGCGAGTCTATTGCCGGGGCTAAAGAATTACAAAAATATTATTTATTTTTTCAGGGGAAAATAAAGATACTGCCCATCTTTAGTGGAGATATTATAAACTTAAATGTTTTACCTGTGGAACAGGTAAAACATTTATCAGTATATAATTTAAAAAAGCAAAAATATTTTATATATCCAGCTCAATTTTGGGCACATAAAAATCATTATAATCTGATATTTGCTTTTCGTGAACTACTACTTGAAACTAAAGATTTAGATTTAAAATTAGTTTTATGTGGGTCTGATAAAGGAAACATGGACTATATAAAACAGTTAGTTCATTCATTGTCATTGAATAAATCAGTAATATTCACCGGTTTCGTTTCAAATAAAAGTTTGTATAGTTTCTATAAAAATGCCATTGCATTAGTGATGCCTACATTTTTGGGGCCAACGAATATGCCTTTAATTGAATCAGCATATTTAAAATGTGCGGTGTTATGTTCTGACTTCGAAGGACATAAAGAAATTCTCGGCGAGAATGCAATTTATTTTAGTCCTTCTGACAAGAATTCAATAAAAATAAGCATGTTGCAAGTCTTATCTGAAGAGTTTAGAATGAACTTAATTGATTCTGCTTATCAGCACATAAATCAGTCTAATTTTAATATTGATAAAAGCTTAGATATTTTAAATAAAATATTGTTAGACATTATACCATTTCGAAAAACCTGGGGAACAAGTTATCAAATTAAATAAATTGCATTTAGTGCCTTATATAAAATTCGATGTATAAGAATATATTCAGAGGTACTGCTATAGGCTTGATCACAAAATTTATTACTATAATAGGTTCTTTTCTAATAGTTCCATTAATGCTAAATAAATTAGGTGCTACTACCTATGGAATTTGGATGACAATAAGTGCTTCGATTGGATGGATAGGCATTATGGATCTGGGTATTAGCAATAATCTTATGAATTATATCGCCGGTGCAAATAATGATGAGCCGGTCATAAAAAAATATATTAGTTTGGCATATTGTGTTCAGTTCATTTTTGTCGGCTTTTTGATCATCAGTTTTATAACAACATTTAAATTTTTGAATTGGGAAATATTGTTAAATCTAAGAAATACAAATGATGATATACTCGCAGCAATTATTATATCATTTCTGTTTTTTGTATTTAGCTTAACCTCAAATACTATTTATTCGATTCAAAGAGGTCTTCAAAGAAGTGATATTGCTAATGTATGGCAATTAATAAGCACTATAACCTATCTTATAAGTTTATGGGTAGTTTTGATCTTAAGCCCTAAATTGCTTTGGATATCATTAGCAACTTTTGGAATACCTGTATTAATTGCGGCTATAAACGCTATTTGGTTTTTAAGAAAAAAAAAGTTTTTTTCTTTGAACCTTAAAGGAAGTAGTGCTAAAGATATGTTATCATTTATAACGGGTAGTGCTTCTTTTTTATTTATTCAATTGGCTGCATTACTTGCTTTTCAAACAGATGCAATCATTATAGCCCACTGTTTATATTTTGAAGAAGTTTCTATATATGTAATTGTCGCAAAAGTATTTTCGATACCAGGTGCAATATTAGGAGTTTATCTGCAAATTTTATGGCCCGCTTATTCTAATGCTCTTTCCCAAAAAAATTGGGTATGGATTAAAAATAAATTTTATAGTTCAATTATTATTTCAACAATTTTGGTATTAATATTTATTGTCATATTGTTTTTGTTTAAAGATATGTTTTTTAAACTATGGCTCAATAATGTAATTCAAATACCATTTAGTCTCATTTTAGCATTTAGTGTTTGGATAATTGTTCAAAATTGTTTGGATTGTAATTTGGCGATTATTCTCAATGGTTTACATCTGTTGAAAGTCCAATTAATATCTGCTTTATTAATGGTTCTTATGAATTTAGGACTTTCAATTTATTTGGTAAAAAATATTGGCATTGCGGGAGTAGTATGGGGTACAATTATTTCTACATTAGTATGTTCTACAATCCCTTTATTTATATATGTGAGAGCATTACTTGATAATCAATTGAAAGATATTTAAAAGATAACATGGAAAATATTGATACCAAAGATCTGGTGCGTCTTTAACCGTCTTTCCTCTAAGGAACAGATGCGACCCGAGTTCTGCATGGTGTTGTTATTCGGTCTATAAAAAACGGACATTGGCCTAAGATAATTAAAGAGCTGGATTGTCCTTTTTGGATAACTCTAATTTTCTGTTTCGCGCCCATAGCAATAGTTGCATTAAAAGCAGAGCCATGGATAAGATAATAATAAAAAGGTAATTCGTATCTATTTTTCTTAGAAGAAATGCAACAACTATAAATAATATGTTGATGAAATAAAGAATACCGGCAACTCTCGCATGTCCAAAACCCAAACTCATTAGTATATAATGAATATGATTCTGATCGCCCATAAAAGGGGACCTTTTTTGAAAAACTCTTACAATAAATACTCTTAATGTATCAAATAAGGGAATAATCAAAACGGCAATAGCAAATGCAGGAACGGCATCTATTTTAAAAACTTCAGGAGAAAAGTTATTATAAAGATATTGTTCAATAAAGTTACTTGGAGCAGATGTTCCAAACAATCGACCTGGCAGGTTTTGAGACAACTCTATATGATGAATAGCGAAGATCCCTGAAACAAACCCTATGACCAGTGATCCGCAATCACCCATAAACAGTTTAGCGGGTCTGAAATTAAATTTCAAAATACCTGCAAGCGCTCCTGCTAAAGAGAAGGCCAGACAAGCCATTCCTGTATCACCCGTTAAATAGAAACTGCATCCAAAAGTTAAAGATGTAATCAATCCCAATCCTGCAGCTAATCCGTCTATACCATCAATTAAATTGTACGCATTTGTTATTACAATAATTGCAAACATGCTAAGTAAAATACTCACCATATATGCTATGTCATGAATCCCCAAAAAACCATAAAAGCTGGTAAGCCTGGTATTTCCCATTACAACAACTATAAAAGCTGCAGTTAATTGAACGATCAACTTTTTATAAGGAGAAACGCCTATCATATCATCCTTTAGTCCAACAAAGAAAAGCATCACTACAGAGGCTATAATGTATCTTGTTGAATCGACATTCCAATAACTACACCAAAGTGAAAATGAGATAAGAACAGCGGCAAAAATCGCTAATCCTCCAATTCTAGGAGTACGTCTTTTATGAATCTTCTTTTCATTAGGCTCTTCAAAAATATGTTTAAAATCAGCCACCCTGATTATTGCAGGCGTGGTTAACAGAACAATTATCAGTGCAGTAATGAAGCAAAGCAAAATACTACTCATGTCTTTTTTCAGAATTAAGCTTTACTGTTTAATAATCGACAAAGATACTAATTAAGGCCATTAAAAATCATAGTAAAAATTGGTTAGTGATGTTCGTATTCCAAAGTATATAAAGTTTGTTTGTTTGGAAGAATAAATGTCCTTTTCCGTTCTGCTTGAAATTCCGAATTCAATAGTAAGATTTGTTTTAGGATTAACAATATATCCTATTCGGAAATCTTTATAAATTAATGTTTTCTCTAAGCCTGATCCAATGTAGTTACCATATTCATGCTTGGGCAAAGCAGAAAGATAAGGTTGGTAAACATTGTTGCCGAAATTTTCTCCCGCCGTATCTGAACCATGAATAGCATACATAAATTTAATGACTCCATAAATACTTTTGTACCGGTATTTCAAAAAGGAAACAGATTCCATAAAATTACTACCTAAAGGATGGGCCAATGGCTGGTTATAATGTGCATAGTTAATAATCGGCGAAGCTTCGGAATAGGTGTAAGGTTTTACAAGATTGTATTCCGATTGAAAACTAAGGTTTTTGACGGTAAACAAATCAAAGCTTTTTAACCCCAGCTGGAAGCCTTGCTTATTTCCATACCATCCCTTATTACTTTTTACCTCGCTGAGTTTAAACTCATCTATAATCACTTGCCCATAAAGCGAGTTTGAATTGTTGATCTTAAACTTTAAATTTAACCCTAACAATACATTATCAGGAGAGCCAAGCGAAAATTCAACCGGTCTGTAAAAAATGATCGGATTTAAATAATTTACATCTACACCTCTGTATCCTAAAGTATCTGATGCCTGCCAGATTACAGATTCGAATAAGCCGATATTGAGTCTTTTTGAAACATTGTAACTTAAGTAATGAAAGGTTCCGTACTTCTTTCTGTAATAATTGCCGGCCCCTTGAAATACCGGGTTGTTTAAGTCTTGAAATTCGGCCCATATATTTACATATTTTATTTTCCAGATGGTGGTTGTTATTTTAAGAAAAGGATAATTATAGGAATTATCTGAAAGCAATAAAGACCTGTAACCATCGCCGATAAAATTCTTATCATGTCCGAATTGGAAATTGAAATATTTTGAAGGAGAATAGGAAATATAACCGCTGGCCATACCGTAATCGAATCCATTCTTGAAGCCTCTTATATATCCCTGACCCGGCACCACCAAGTTTTGACGAATAGACGCATCTAGATAAGGAACAAACACGCCTTGATTTTCATAGAATGTGGAAGAAAAGGAAAACTTCTTTCCGATACTCCCTTGAAATGTAAGTCCGCGAGCATTTATGTGAGTTGATGAATTAGTTACTAAATCCTTTCCAAATTCAAAATTAAACAATGGATTAACAACCAGATGAAAATCACCCGAATCTATTTTAACCAGGTCTTCTCTTTTTAATTTTCTGTATAGCACTGATCTTTTGGGTACATTAAAATACAATTCCTTGTTTATAATGGAATCTGAATTTATGGAGTTTTCGATTTCCATTAACTGGTAAGGCCTAATTGAAGTATGAACAGTATTTCCCAGTTTATTTAATTCAGGTGCAAATAAATTATTTACGTCATTACCGAGAGGGCCGTAAAGCTGCTGTGCTTTTGCGCTAATAGAGATAATTAATAATAGCAGAGATAATTTATATTTCATTTGTATATAATTTGTTAAAAAAATTATCCGACATTTTTATTTCCTTTTATCATGATCCATATGGTAAGGAATATGATTTTTATATCCAAAAAGAATGACCAGTTTTCAATGTACCATACATCGTACTGGATTCTTTTATTCATCAACCCCGGAGCAGATGTTTCTCCTCTAAAACCCTTTACCTGAGCCATACCGGTTATACCCGGTTTTACAAAATGACGTACCATAAACTTATTTACTATTTTAGAATATTCTTCCGTATGTTTAAGCATATGAGGGCGAGGGCCCACGGTAGACATATTTCCCAATAACACATTTATAAATTGTGGCAACTCATCAAGGTTATTTTTTCTCAGGAACAGACCTGTTTTTGTAATTCGAACATCGCCTTTATATGCCTGTAGCTGATCAGAAAGATTATTCACACACATGCTTCTGAACTTGTAACACATAAATGTTTCATTGTCTTTTCCGGATCTTAGTTGTTTGAAAAATACAGGCCCTTTGGATGAAAGTTTTACAAGCACAGCTATAAGCAAAAACAACCATGGGAAAACAACTATTATCAATAGGAGAGAAAATAGAATATCAAATGATCGTTTGAGTATTCTGTTCATTGGATTTTCTAAAGGTTCTTTTCGGAGAATCAATACAGGCACCTGATCATAAAAATTAATTTCAACCCTTTTGTACAAAATGCCCCTGAAATCGGGCAGTAATTTAAAGCGGATTAAATTTTTATCTGAAAATTCTATTAGGTGCTGAATACTTTCGTTATTCACATCGGGCAGGGCGCAATATATCTCATCCACTTTATTTTGTATGGCGAATTTGAAGCAATCGTTTATTTTTCCCAATAAAATATCTTTAAATTTAGGACTCTCATTAGGAACATCATCGAAAAAGCCCAGAAAGTGATACCCGTGTTCAGGATGTTTCGAAAAGAAATCGTACATATCCTCTCCGATAGGACCGGCACCAATGATAATTACATTTCTATAGTTTAAGCCATGCTTACGAAGAAACTTAAGAAAATAGAAAAACCCTAATTTCCATACATTAATAAGAACAACAAAAAGCAGATATTTAGTAGCATACAGGCCTTCCGAATAGATGTATTCTTTAAATAAGATGACAAAAGAAAAAATAAGCAAATTGTGCAACACAAACGCTTTTAGCAGGGTAGCGAAAATGCTCTCATACCGCATTACCCGGTTAATATCATATACTTTTAAAAGCATACACGCCAACAGCCAGAAAAGATTAACATATAAATACTGTTTTATATAGTGCTCTGAAAAAGAAATGAAAATACTTTTATGGTAAATCGTGTTTACAATAAAAAAAGAAAAGTTCAGTAATAAAACGTCACCGATAATATTTATACCGCGAAAGAATTTGGAATAACGTGCCGCCATTGTTTTAAAATAAGGTGCAAAGTTAACGATATGGTTAAGAAAAACTATGCCTCCTTGAATATTTTTAAAATCAGGTGTTGTTATTCAGTGGTAAATACTTACATCAAAAAAATTCTGACAATTCATTGAACTCAATAACCATAGTTTATTTAACAAATAAATTGCTAATTTTGCTCAATTGAATTCCTCATTAGGCAGAACTATTATTCATCTATATTCCCAGTACAAGCGGATGAATGGCTCATTGCAAGTAGAAAAAAATGATTAAGAATAAAGTAATTCTTGTTACCGGAGGCGCTGGATTTATTGGTTCAAATTCTTGTGAAGCATTGTTAGAAAACAACAATAAGGTGCATTGTTTGGATAATTTTTCTACAGGCAGAAAAAAAAATATTGAACAACTATTAATCCATCCTAATTTCACATTGATTGTTGGTGATATTCGTAATCTTGATGATTGCAATAAAGCAGTGAATGGCGTTGACTATGTTTTACACCTGGCAGCTTTAGGTTCCGTTCCCCGATCTATCAACGATCCCATAACAACCAATGATGTAAACATCTCAGGATTTTTAAATATGCTGGTAGCAGCCAGAGATGCGAACGTTAAACGCTTTGTTTACGCCGCAAGCTCCTCTACCTATGGAGATTCACAATCGCTTCCAAAAGTAGAAGATACTATTGGAAAGCCCTTGTCTCCTTATGCAATTACCAAATATGTAAACGAATTGTATGCTGATATATTTCATAAAATGTATGGCTTGGATAGTATTGGCTTGCGGTATTTCAATGTATTCGGACGAAAGCAAGACCCGAATGGTTCTTATGCATCAGTGATTCCAAAATTTGTATTGCAATTCATGCAAAATGAATCACCTGTTATCAATGGTGACGGAGAATATTCAAGAGATTTTACGTATATTGATAATGTTATTCAAATGAATTTGTTAGCTCTGAATACAGACAATAAATTAGCATTAAATACAGTGTACAATGTTGGCTACGGTGAAAGCACAACGTTAAATCAACTGGTAAATTATTTAAAAGACTATTTATCTGAATATGATAAAAAGATTGCCGAAATCAATGTAATTTACGGTTCTAGCAGAGCCGGAGATATCGCACATTCATTGGCATCTATTGAAAAAGCGAAAAAGTTACTCCAATATGAGCCGCAATATTCATTAAAAGAAGGCCTGAAAGAAGCGGTAAGTTGGTATTGGGAGAACAACTTAAGTTTATCGAAATAGTATTTGACAGATTTAACTTATTGGGCAAAAGATAGCCATCTGCACAATAGAACTACCCTTTTCTAATTTTAAATTTATCGGGAAATAATTTGGCTTTTAATACAAAATAAATAAATACAAAATTCGTCACTAAATATCTTTTCCACAATCTGGTTGGCTCTTGTAAGAATCTGAATAACCATTCCAACCCGATGTTCTGCATCCATAAAGGTGCTCGTTTAATTTTCCCTGAAACAACATCAAAACTACCCCCCACTCCCATCGTAAAGTTTACCTGTAAATCTTCTCTATAATTCTTTAAGAATATTTCCTTTTTCGGAGAGGTCATAGCAACAAAAAGTATGTTGGCTCCTGAATCTCCAATTTTTTTTACAATAGTCTTTTCTTCCTCAAGCAAATAGTATCCGTTTCTATATCCTGCAATTATATCTGGTGAATATTTTTTTGAATACATTTCGACTACTGCCCGAACAACTTCTTCCTTTGCTCCAAAAAAATAAATTTTATACTTCTTTTTAAACGCCAATTCAACCAGACTCTCCATTAAATCAATACCAGTAACTCTTTCTGGAATAGGTTGATTTAGTATCCTTGAAGCCCAAACAACTCCCTGCCCGTCAGCATTTATTAAATCTGCCGTAACTACACTTTCTTCTAAATCCTTGTCTTTACGCATCTTCACTATTTTAGCAGCATTAATAACCGTCTGATAAAGTGTCTTATTTTCAGCAATTATTCTATCAATTATTTCGATAGTTTTTTCATGTGTCAATGCATCCACAGGATAACCAAGAACATACTTTCTCTTAGATTTATCAATCATCCTTCTATAGTTTTCTAATTTATTGATAAAACAAATGTACGTAAATTCCAAAGTAATAAAATTGATACTCAGGGAGATTATTTCTCATCAATAGTTGCTGAAGTATTTGTTAAAAGAGACGAGAGAGCAAAAAACATCCAGCCCTGTGCCCACCTCATATAGGGTATTTTAGAAGTAAAATAGTTGTTTTTTTGAAAATAAAAATATCCTTGAGGGCTTTGCATATTTTGTATAGTCCAATTCAAAACCCTGCTCACAAGATCCATATTTTCCTGTAATTTATTCAACCGTGATAAGGTAATAACAAGTTGAGACGGCGCATGAATATCAATAGGATATATCGAATTGTTATAATATTTAGATATTCCCTCTTCGGTAAAGAATGTATTCAAATAGTAGTTCAGCCCATTACTGATTGCATCATTATAAGAAACATCCAACGAATATTTTTGATATTCATAAATGCATTCAAGATTGTATCCCGTATGAAAGTTATCAACCCATTGATGGAAGGGCAAAGTTCCGTATGCCCAGCTACCATTTGATTGTTGATGTTTAACGCAAAATGCAACTGATTTTTTTGCTTCAGCGATTAAAATATCTTCCTTAGTATAACCATACACCCTGGATAATAACCTTGACCCCAGTAAGGAGGCATTAAATACCTGGGTTGTGTCTGAGGGTGAATATGAAAATGCAAAATCTCCTTCTGCATCATATGTCCTCTGAAGATCTTTTAAAATAAAATCACAAATTGAACGGGCAACCTGCAGCAATTTTTCGTCTTTTAAAATATCATAGGCATCTAACAATGCATACCCGATAAAGGTAGAAACAACAACAGTAGGAGTATATTTTGGTTGAAAAAAAGCTCTGGCCTGCCAATCGAAATTATAACCCCAGCAGACACCTGACCAACCCTTTGACTGAAGTGTTAAAATTTTATCCTTCAGGAATACAATTTTATCTATGTATTCCTGCTTGGGTTCTAACCTGAAAAGATTGCAATACCCTGAAAGAAATAACCCCAATCCTTTGGGATTATAGTCCTTTTTAACTAAAAATATTTTTCTGAAATTTACAGGCGATCTTTTAAAAAGTTGAATCCACATCAACCGGGCAATTCTATTTTCTCTTACAACCGGGATAGCTTGGAAAACAGCGCTGTTTAACCCATCATAAGGATCCCATCCTTTAAAATTCTCACACTCACAATAGTCCTTTAATTTATTAATACTGGATTTATAATTAGTTCTCATTCATAGCAATATCTTGAGGTAGACCTGTATAAATTGAATCCAAAATCTTAAACGATGTTAAAGTGGTAAGATACAGGGAATCGAAGGAAATAGGTGAACTTTTACCTCTTTTGATAGCTTCTAAAAATGACACGACCTCTTCTTTATGCCCTTTACCAATTATGTTTATCGATTCTGCTTTATTCTTTTGATAAATAGTCAGTTTTTTAAAATCATCTATTAACACAGCCTTGCCTCCACCAAATACCTCTATTCTCTCTTTGGCCATAGATTTGTCTCCATTTGCAAGATATAAAATATTACCTACTGAACCATCCGAAAATTTGATGGTTATATTGACATTATCCTGACTCTTAATTTTATCACTGGAAACATTAATGCAATCTGCATATACCTTTACCGGATCAGCATCTGTAAAGTATTGCATCAAATCTATAAAGTGGCAAACTTCCCCGATAATTCTACCACCGCCAATAGTTTTATCCTGGCTCCAATGATCTGCCGGAATAAACCCGGCATTTATCCTGTAGTTTATAACCAAAGGTTCTCCGCAATTCTTAAACTCTTGTTTTGCTTTAACAGATGAGGGAGCAAAACGCCTGTTAAACCCAACCAGAAGTCTTATCGAAGGATGGGATTCATATATTTCTTTTATTTGTGTCAGCTCCTCCATGTTCATAGCCAGAGGTTTTTCCACGAAAACATTTTTTCCTGCCTTTAATCCTTTCATTACATATTCTGCATGAGAATTATGCCTGGTAGCAATAAAAACAGTATTAATATTTTTATTGGTCAGGATTTCTTCTGCATCTGTTGCCGCACTGTTAAAGCCAAACTTGGAAGCTACGTTTTTTGCATTGATACCTGTATTCGTTACAACGGTTTCTAAAGATCCTCCATACGTTTTTACATTAGGTATTAAATAACTCTGAGCAAAACTCCCTGCCCCGATCAATCCTACGTTCAGTTCTTTTGCCGGTTGGCTGTTTACTTTGACTGATTGGGCATTTTGAGAAGAGCCTTCTTTATATTTTAACAAGATAGCAACCGAGAATTCCTGCACTTTGCCTAATACAAGATCGTAGGCTTTTTCAGCCTCTTCAATAGCAAATACATGTGTAATAAGCGGTTTAATATTGATGGACCCATTAGATATTAAACGCAGGAAAGCTTCCATATTTCGCTGTTCTGTCCAACGAACATAGGCATAAGGATAATCTTGTCCGTTCTCCTCGTAAGTGGTGTCATAGCGACCAGGACCGTATGAACACGACATGCGCAATTCCAGTTCTTTCCTGTAAAAATGTGGTTCTCTGGGAAGATCCATATTCACTGCTCCCACAATCACAACTCTTCCTTTTTTGCGTGATATTTCGGCTGCTAATTCAATAGGGTCATTTGAGGACACAGCAGCAGTGATGATGACACTATCAAAGCCATATCCGTTTGTGAAATTTTCTAAAGCTGCAACCAGATTACCGTCACTCCTGTTCATGGCATGATGTACTGCCTTGGTGTCCAGTGCCAAATTGATCATTGTATTTGACACATCTATACCAAAAACATTACATCCATTTGACTTTAACATCTGGCAGGTAAGTTGTCCTAAAAGCCCCAGCCCGATTACGCAAACATTATCCCCTAAACGAGGTTCTGCTTGCCTCACGCCTTGCAATGCAATGGCTCCCAAAGTAGCAAAACAACCTTCTTCATAAGATACATTGTCAGGGATTTTAGCTACCAGGTTTTGAGGTATGGCCACCACTTCTGCATGCGAAGCATAGTTTGCACCGGCACATGCCACTCGGTCTCCCGGTTTAAAAGCACCTTTATTATCTAATGAGGCAATCACCATTCCCGCTGTGCTATAACCTAAGGCTTTCAGAGAATCTAGTTTTGTCTTTACTTTTTCAAGAGTTGCCTTTAAGCCTTCTCTTTTGATATTTTGCAACACTTGTTTAACAAGGTCGGGGCGTTGTTTGGCCTTACCAATCAGTGATGCCTTAGCAACTTTTACCGTACCTCGTTCTGTTCCTGCGCTTATTAATGAAAAACGATTCTCAATTAAAACAGCGCCTTCCGAAATAGAAGGTTGCGGTACTTCATCAACATATAATTCACCTGTTTTAAAATTTTGAATAACTTGTTTCATATGTATATAATTTTAACAATAGTAAAGATATTTAATACTATTTTGATAAAATATCGCGTACAATTTTTACAACCCGTTCGGTAGATTTGCCATCCCAGTGCAGAGGAATGTTGCCTTTTTTATAATCTCCTGACTCTATTTCTTTAATTTTCCTGCTGATTTCCATTATAGAAAATGGCATAAGTGTGTTGGTTCCTATTGTAATGGTGCTGGGGCGTTCTGTATTTGGACGGAGCGTTAAACATGGAATCTTTCTGAATGTAGATTCTTCCTGTATGCCACCGCTATCTGTCATAATAAATCTTGCTTCGCTTATCAGCTTTTGAAAAGATAAGTAATCAAGAGGTTCAGTAATAACAATATTTTTATTGTTTTCTATTCTTTCTTTAAACCCAAGGTCTTCTATCTTTTTTAAAGTTCTGGGATGAATTGGAAAAACAAGTTGATAATTTGTTGTTGCAAATTCTATCAGCCCAAATAAATTTGTTAATCCATCCATGTTATCAACTGTCGCCGGACGATGCATGGTCATTAAAATATATTTTTTTTCTTCCAGTGCCAGTCTTCTTAAAATATCATTTTCCTGAATTTTTTGATCATGGGCAACTAAAGTATCAATCATGGTATTACCAACGAAATACATATCGCTTACAAGTTTGCCTTCAGCTTTTAAATTGTCCCAGCCCGCTTGTTCTGTAATAAAAAAATAATCGGTTATCTCGTCCGTTAAAACCCTGTTTATTTCTTCAGGCATACTCCTGTCAAAGCTGCGCAAACCACTTTCTAAATGGGCAATTTTTATTCCCGACTTATTGGCTGCAAGTGCGGCGGCAAAGGTAGAATTAACATCTCCGACAACCATCACCAGATCGGGATGATAGTCTTCTAAAAACAAGGTCTCCAACTTCACCATTATTTCTGCCATCTGTATATTTGCGCTGGCAGGTGCAATGTTCAAAAAGAAATCCGGATATAATTCAAATTGTTCAAAAAACACGTCAGACATCTTGTTATCATAGTGCTGACCTGTATGTACAATTTTAAATTCAACGTCTTTGAAATCCTTACTTATGTGTTTAAATTGGGTAACTTTAATAAAATTAGGACGGGTACCAACTACAATCAAAATTTTTTTCATCTGCATACTGGTTTATTGATCAAATGTGAATCTTACCCTACGATTATTTTTTATTACTGAAAAATACTTCAAACCACATCTGCACGGTGAGCATTTGCCAGATTAGCTGAGCATAATCTTCTTTGCCTTCTCGATCTCTTTTTATAATTTTCTGAACTGCTACAGGATTATATAAACCTGTTTTTTTTAAATTCGTTTCCGACAAATACTCATCAATCATTTCTTTCAAATCATTTCGAATCCATGATCTTAAAGGAGAACCAAAAGGTGACTTAGGACGGTAAATAATTTCCTTGGGCACATATTTTTCCGATACCTTTTTGAGTAGCCACTTTTGCATGTTCCCCCGGATCTTAAAGGTTGGATGCAAATTGAACATGAACTCAATAAGATGGTGATCTGTCAGTGGTGATCTTCCTTCCACCCCTATGGCCATGGTAGCCTTATCAGAGTATAATAAATTATGTTCTGATAACATAAAGTTCGTATCTAATAAACACAGCTTTGTTAAATACGATTCATTCGTAGAATCATACACTTTTTTTTCAGAAGTATAATAATGTGTTTGTTCATACAGGGTATCATTCGTATACAATTCTTCAAACACAGATTTGCTCATGGATAAGTCTGCTTCCAAATACCTTTCGAACGGAGGTAAGGAGGCAAATGAGAAAAACCGCTTTAACCATCTTAACTTCTTTAGCCCCCGGCTGTCTGTGGCTACAGGTAATTTTTGAATCAGGTTTTCCAGCATTGTTCGTACAGGCTTCGGAATATTTTTTTGATATAACTCCGCCTTTAAACAGGCTAATTGTTTTCTATACCCTCCAAAAATTTCATCTCCGCCAATTCCATTTAATAGCACACGAATTCCCCTGTCACGGGCAGCCTTGGATATAAGATAGGTATTTATCGCGGCAGGATCTGCCAGAGGTTCGTCTAAATGGTAAACCATTTTAGGAAGCAGGTCGCACACTTCAGGTTCAATAACAATTTCATGATGATTAAAATTAAACTGGCCGGCCAATTTTTTTGCATAATAGCTATCATCGGCCATTTGCTCAAATTTCTTGTCCTTTTCCTGAAATTTGATGGTGAACGTGTTGATAGGTTTATCCACATATTTAGCCATCAAAATGGTAATGATAGAGGAATCCAGACCACCACTCAGCAATGAGCCAATCTCCACATCGCCGACCATTTGTAATTTTATGGCTTCGTTTAATTTTTCATCCAGTTGATGAATAGCGTCTTTATCGGATAAAAGATTTTCTTCAGGCTCGATATTCCAATACCTGTTTATCGAAATAGTTCCATCTTTAAAGAGCAAGTAATGAGCGGGAGGTAGTTTTTCTATTTTATCGAAACCGGTTTGCGGCGAGTTAAAGAACCTGGTTGGATTCGTTAGTGCAAAGTAGTCCGGCTTTTTATCGTACAGGCCGCTTTTCAAAATGGATTTTATTTCAGACGAGAATAAAAACGTTTTTTCGTCTGAAAAATAGTACAGGGGCTTTAAGCCTACCCTGTCTCTTGCTATTAAAAGTTCTTGTTTAGTAGTATCCCATATAGCAAAAGAAAATATGCCATTTAATTTGTTTAAAAAATCAATCCCCCATTCCTGGTAGGCGTAGATGAGTACTTCTGTATCCGAGTTTGATTTAAAAACATACCTGCATTTTTCCAGTTCTTTTCGAATCGCTAAAAAATTATAGATTTCACCATTGTAAATGATCCAGATACTTTCATCCGCATTCGACATGGGTTGATGCCCTGCTTTTGAAAGATCTATTATAGACAATCGCCTGTGACCCAAACCAATGGCCCGGTGATTCTGAAATAACTTTATTCCGTGATCGTCCGGCCCCCTGTGCTCAATCCCTGCAACCATATTTATTAATGGCTGTTGAATATCAATATTTTCTTTCGTTATTATTCCTGCGATTCCGCACATAGGACGCTATTAGGTTTTAGTGCAAAATTAAAATTACTGTTCAAAGGTAATTATTTACACTTCAAAATTAGATCAGGGCTTTTTAAATTGGAGAGTTTTATAGTTGAAAGCCGGATCTAATTATACCCACGTTTATATCAGCTTTTTTTTATTGTTTGCATGTATTCAGCATCTTTATATTTAAAGATATAGGCTACTATTTAGAATATGGACAGGAACAAGATCGGGAAGCTCTACAATAGCTCTTTCTTCCTCTAATAAATGCAACAATAAACTATTATTTATATACCAGGCTCTTCTTTTTTCTTTATAGAATTCGGTTCACGGGACACATAAAAAACAGGCCCACTAAACAAAGATATAAGGAATTAACAGCACTTGCAAAAAAGTGACCTCCTAAAAAAGTCAATAAAAAAAGCATCCGACAAAAAACATAAAATGGATAATATCGCTTTTACTTTCCTTAAATATTGTCGGGAATTTAATGTTATTGACAGGTTTGTTTCTTGACGCTTCATCCCTGAATTAATTTATCACCCGTAATTGTGTCACAGGAAAGGCTATAGAATTGTTTCAAATGGTTTTATTGCAATAATTTCCTTTTTGAATCCCATTTTCTTAATAACAAATATTTTTGCATCTGGAAAAAATTCTTTCATTTGATTTTCGTCCAATAAATTCCAGTCCGGAGTTGTCTTTTTAAACCAAAATTTATTTAGAAATTTTATTGATGTTATTTGTATAATTCTTGGCAAAAAGCCAATAAACGGAAACCATGTATGCGCTTCAATCGGGAAATGACGATGGGGTGTTTGTACATAGTAACTTTTCGAACATCTGCGAATTTCATCTGCAAAACTTTTTTGGATCAGTAAGCTTCTTTTTTTAAAATTATTTCCAATTTTCCAAATCTCCTCTTTTGGAATAGTAACGTGTTCTATTGCTGAATTGCAAAATATGCAGTCAAACTCCGAATCCTTAAAAGGAAATTTGTCTTTACTAGCATCCATAAATCTAGTTTCATAGCCCTTTTGTCTTGCTTGCGCCAATGACTTTTCATCAATATCTGCAATTAAAATAGTATATAACTTGCCAAAGTTACTTTTAAATCGTTCCATATAAGCGCCATCATTTCCTCCTAAATCAAGTATGGAGGAATTTACGGGCAAATTAATATTTGATAAGAAAAGGTTAATTTTTTCCTTTGCCCATTGCTCATGATATTTTGAAAATATTTTTTTCATTTTTTGATTATAATATTATCCAGTTTTTATGGCTTTTCCGTATCGCTCATTTGAACCCAATTACAGATCTCCTCTATTTTTATTATCTGTTGTGAAAACCGTCAAGAAACATCGTTTTTGAAAGTCGCCTATCCCATTTCCGTAAATATTTTGAGGGCAAATATAGAATAAAATTTCAGATTCAGGTTATTTTATACTTGTGTGTGCAGATAGTCATTTTTTCAATGAAATTTTGACACATAAAATACATGGAAACTAAACAAAGATATAATGAATTGACTGCACTGGAAAAAAAGTGGCCTCCTAAAAAAGCAAGTATAAAAAAGCACCCGACAAAAAAAACATAAAATGAAATTAATAAACCGAGTGATTAATCCAATAATTTCACAGATATGCAACGATATTTTAATTGTTTGACCATTACCAATCCTGTAAATTGAGAATAATTGAAAATCAAAACGGGCATTCAAGATAAAGGCGGTATATTGAATCAGGACTTGAGTGGCTGCAAAAATTCTCAGCAGAGGATCGGCACCCTACTAACTTGTTAAAGAATAAACTTTAACTATATTTACCATTCAAGGAACACACACAGAGCGAAGAAACAGCCCAGTTAAGCAATTCTGGCGGGCTGTTTAAGCGGCTTTTCGCTTACTCTTCTATATGTTTTGAGCGCAAATTTAGAAAAAGAACGGACAGGTATTAATTAATTTGATAAATTAGACATGAAGCAAGAAATTAAGAAGTATGATTGGATTGATGCAATGAGAGGTTATGCAATATTATTAGTTATGATGATACACACGAGCATATTGTTTTTAGGGGATTCTTTTCATTTAAAGATGATAACTCGAATAGGTGATTTAGGGGTGACAATGTTTTTTATAGTAAGCAGTTATACATTGTTTAATTCTTACAAAAACAGGTTAATTGTTGATGGAGAGAAAGCTGGCTACTTTTTTTTCATTCGCAGATTTTTTAGAATAGCTCCATTATATTATTTAGCTGGCATATTTTATATTTTGATTGCGGTCTTTTATCATTCAATGTGGATTAACCCTCCCATTAAACCAATCAATATCATTGCAAATTTTACTTTTTTAAATGGTATTTATTTGCCGGCGATAAACTATATTCCACCTGGAGGGTGGAGTGTTGGTGTTGAAATGCTTTTTTATCTTACTATTCCTTTTTTATTTTCAAAGATAAAAACCATTCATAATGCTTTTATATTTTTAATAATATCAATACTTTGTTCTTTTGCGCTCCAAATTATATTATGTTTTTTAATTACCAATTACACACATTATTCTTGGGTCTCACTTAGAGGCTGGCATTTATATTTTTGGTTTCCAAATCAATTTCCTGTTTTTTGTTTTGGTATTTTATTGTTTTTCTCCACTCAGACTAAAATAAAGTATAAGGAATGGATGTTAGCCTTTTCTTTAATTTTAATTATTTTGTTAAGCTTAATTAATTATCAAAATAGTTTTCCAAGGTTTCTGATACAACGAGAGTATCTTTATGCCACTGCATTCTGTATTTTTGCATTTTCCCTTTCTAAGACGAATTTTAAATTTATGATAAAACCCATTAATCAATTAGGACAAGTAAGTTTTAGTGCTTACCTAATACACTTTATTATTATTGAGATTATTGGGAAATTATTCAGATTAGTTTTCCATGAAGGCATTAATAGTGATATTAATTTTATTATTGTATTTGCTTTGGTAGTTATAACTACCTATTTTTTTTCAAAAATGACATATAAAATTGAAAGGTATGGAATTTCAGTTGGAGAATCATTAATTGAAAAGATAAAAAATAAGCACTCCAATAGACCAGACCGACTGCAGGCCTAGGGAGTGTGCTGCCTAAATAACATGAGTCGGGTTTATTTTTTCCATTATTTTTTTCCAGCAAGTTCTTCTAATTTTTTTAAAGAAAGTAGATAATCCGGTTCACGGGATACATAAAAAAATATCCCCACTAAACAAAGATATAAGGAGTTAACAGCACTGGAAAAGAAGTGCCCACCTAAAAAAGCCAATAAAAAAAAGCAACCAACAAAAAAAACATAAAATGGATATATCGCTTTTACCTGGAACAAAGTATTGAATATTAACAGCAAATAAACCAAACTACCCATAATTCCAAAGAATAAAAACACATCGAAAATATCCATTTCTGTCAGGAAAAGATTTTGATCCTGTCCGCCAAACAAGTAGTTAAAAATATTCCATTTATCCACTACTGCAACGACATCAGTATTTACAGAATCGTCTCTCCCGGTCAATAACATGGACAACCATCCTTTTTTTTCTATACTATCATAAAAAAAATAAAGGAGGGCCCTTCCCTTTTCCGAGGTAACAAATTCGATAATTTTAATTATACCAATTGAAGCTACTATCAGAGTCAGAATTCTTGTAAGATTAGTAGCATAGTATATAAAATGAAACAACAAAAGAAGAATAAAAAATACATATATTCCTTTCGTCCCTAATAACATCGCAGGGATTACAATCAAATAAAATTTCTTTGATCGTATACCCAATTCAAACCTTTTATAATATGCAAAAGAAACAGCAATGAAGTAAAACAAAGTGGCCTCGTTCTGTGCCGGTATAAGGCCCATGTATCCGTATCGATAATCCATACCAACATAGGATTTAAGAAACTCTAACCCGGTAACAACGCCAACTAATATAGCGATTGAATTAATCACAAATATATTTTCCAATACATTTATACAATGGTTCAATTTTAAAGGATAATTTTTGAGTTTATAGATTGAAAAGTAAATAATGAATATAAAGAAATACTTATTAAATATGATAATATTTTCTGTCAAATCGTATGTATAGGCTACTGCATTTGAAAAAACGATTTGGCCTGTGACAAAGCAAAAGAAAAAACAGAGGGTTGTAACCAGGAAGAATATACGGAAGTTATTGATGTACCTTATGATAACAAACAAAAAAATCAGCTCATAAACAACACGAATAATAATGGAGGCTCTGGTAAATGGAAAATTGTAGGTTACCAGTATTTTATTGGCGCCATCAAAAAGATAGAATAAAATTAATGCGGAAATTGTCAGCCCATAAATGACGTTAGGCTCTTTACTATTCCAATTTTTTGTATGGATTAATGGATTATTCAAAGACTACAGTTTAGATGAAATAAATGATCTTCTACAAATACTCATTTTTACTTTTTTACTTTTAATGTTACCATATTCCAAATACTCATCAAAGCCCTTTTCTCGGTTTCGCCAAATACTGTTATTAGAAACCCAATTCCAATATAAAGTGTAATATAAATACCACAAACACTAACCAAGCCCAGCCAGGAATTTGCAATGAATCTTAGAAAATAGCAAGCAATTGCTAAAAAGGCTGCCAGGAAAACAGGTTTTACATACGCTTTTGTTAACACTTCGAAAACAGTTAAGCGCAAAAATTTCCGTACCACATACACAAAGAAAATATAATCGGCAATACATGTTATGAGCATTGCCAGACCAGCCCCTTCAATACCAAAAGGCTTGATAAATATCGCACAACCGACAGCCATCATTATACTTCTCGAAATAGCGTATATAGTAAATATACGCAACTGACCAATGCCCATAGTGAATACATTAATAACAATATTGGATAGCGTACAGGAATAAGTTGCGATTCCTAAAAGCAATAATACCCTGCTTCCCTGATCGCCAATTGCTTCGCCTACCCATAGCATTAAAAATTTATCTCCGAATAATAATAGCGGAACAAACAGTACCGAAGCCATGGAAGCGACAAAACGTGATGTTTTTAAAAAGATTGATTTTAACTCTTCCGTTTTATTTGTTGCATGCAGGGTACTTGCCATCGGAAAAATGAAATGTGTAATGCTGGCAATCAAAGAGATAATTGAACTGGTAATTAAAAAAGGGATAGCATATACGCCCACTGCTGCAATACCTACCCAAGCGCCAATTAAGGTTTGATCCATCCTGGAAGAAAGAATTCCTGAAATACGAAGAAGAAAGCCATATCCAATTTGAGTCTTTAACAATAACCAAACTGCTACATTAATGCCTAAAGTTATTTTAAAATCGGGAAGATACTTTTTGCTTAAATAAAAATAGACGAGTCCTGAGATCAAAGAAAATAGTACTCTAACAAATACATACCCTACAACTCCATTACCATTAACGACCAATATAATTCCAATTACAGTGGATAATAAATTACTGATGATACTTATTCCATTAGCAATTTCATATCGCTGCAAGCCATTAAAAATTGACTTACCCCACATGCTAGTAATCCCCCCAAAGAAGCCAAAACCCGCAAGGAAAAAAACGGTTAATGCCTCTGAATGAAGCAGGGCTGGAATCTTAAAGACCGAGTCGACCAATAATCGTGAAAAGCCAAATATGATAAGCATTCCTAAAAATCCTATCACCAAATATATTTGCAATGTACTATTGAGTAGTTTATTCATTGCAACCTTATCTTCCTTAGCTTTATATTCGGCAATAAATTTCGTCACCGGAATGTCGAGGCCCATATCAGCAACCGTTAAATACCCAATGATTACGTTTACAAGGCTCTGCAATCCATAAGCCTCACTACCCAGATTACTCAAAATTACAGGGGTGAAAACCAGATTTAAAACCATCGGAATGAGGTATCCGGCACCACCCGAAATCATATTAAGAACAGAACGATTGATTTTACTCATGAAAATTAAAATATATAAACCATGCAACGAAACTCTTATTATTATTTGTAGAAAAATTCATTAATCTTTCTACAAACATTGGTGATTTTTCCTGATACCGAAATTATTGAGAGTTTGACGTATATATGGCCA
>OLLH01000048.1_pt1 | contig 90585 bp, 79 predicted proteins | sample 1604451 | NCBI WGS metagenome assembly OLLH01 (sample SAMEA104055714, study PRJEB20765) | soil metagenome | isolation source: soil
AAAAAAACTAAACAAAATAAGCAATAGTTGCAGTCATTGTGAAAAAGATATTAATAATAAATGGGCATTCCAGAGAAGGTAGTTTATGTGACACTCTTGTGCAGCAATACATTGAAGGAGCAAAATCTCAAAATGCAGAAGTTAAAATTTTAAGTCTCCGAGATTTAAATTTAGAACCTTGGCTCAAGTATCGCTGGGATGCAAATCACGATTCAATTCCTATAACTGAAGAGCTAATAAGAGTTCAAGAATTAATTTCATGGTGTAATTGAAAAAGTGCCAAGTGAGCCTTATCAATTTATCTTAGATGATGGTAAAGAGATCACTTTGGAGCATCGTTATGAGTATTCAGAAACAGCTTCCAATGTAGAACTAAACGTTAATTTCATAAATAATTATAAATTATAGTATTAAATTGGAACTTTGCAAAATGCGTGCTTTTAATTTCAGTTTAAACCTTTACCGTTTAAAAATCTTATTTTGCTTAGCTCTGTTCCTATTTAGTTTAAGTTACAATCTTATAGCCCAAACGGATAAGAGTCGAACAGATTCAGTAGTTAATCGAAATCTTAAAAATCAACAGGAAGGCCTTGAAAAACAAATAGACATTGATGACTTGTTAAAAAAAATGTTTAAGCCCAGGCCCTTAAGTCGAAAGGATAGTTTATTGAAAAATCACAAAATTCAATTTGTTTTCTTTCCGGCTGCCGGATACTCCCTTCAGACTGGCTTCAGTGGTGTTGCCTCCGCGAATATAACTTTTAATAAAAACAAAATTGCTGAATCTAAGTATTCTTCAATAACTTCCAATATTGAATATTCCTTTTTATATCATCAACTCATTGTACCCGTTTTATCAAATGTCTGGTCGAATAACAATAAATATAATTTTTTAGGCGATTGGCGGTATTATGTTTATCCTACCTATACATATGGATTGGGGGGACGTACTTCTTTATCTGATGCGAGTAAAACAAGTTATTCTTTTATAAAAATTAATCAGATTATATTAAGGTGTATAAAATCTGATTTTTATGCAGGTGGTGGTTATGCTCTGGATTACCATTTTGGGATCAGGGAAACAGGCAGGATCGACCGACGTATAAGTGACTTTAATAAGTATAATGGGACTACTCGGACAACCGTTTCGTCGGGCATCTTGTTTAATGTTCTTTATGATGGCAGAAAAAACGTCAATAATCCGAAGGAGAGTGTATATGGAAGTATAACCTATCGTCCTAATTTCACCTTTTTGGGTAGCGACCGCAACTGGCAATCTTTATTGATAGATTTTCGGAAATATATTAAGCTTTTAAATTCTTCCAACAATATATTGGCATTATGGAGCTACAACTGGTTTACATTCGGCAATAAATTGCCATACTTAGATTTGCCAAGTACAGGATGGGATAAATACTCCACTATGGGAAGAGGATACATACAAGGCCGCCTGAGAGGGCGCGACTTATTGTACATGGAGGCAGAATACCGCTTTGGCATTACACATAACGGCTTGTTTGGCGGTGTTGTTTTTATGAATGCCCAAACTGTACCGGAATGGAAAAGTAAAAAATTTGAGAAAGTTTATCCGGGCACAGGAGTGGGCTTAAGGATTAAAGCCAACAAAATCTCCAATGTTAATTTTGATATTGATTACGCTATTGGTATTGGCGGTTCAAGAGGTTTTTTCTTTAACATTTGTGAAGTCTTTTAATAAACTGTTGTTTTATATCAGTGAGTACAATATCAGAAAACCCAAAATATGATCCTATGAAAGATATAATAGTAGTTATTATACTTTTCATAGGTTCTATGCACAATCAAATTGAGTACCAGCAATTATTATTGAAAATTTATGCCCAATAAATAATCCATATTTGAGCCCGAACAAGGAACTGAATCCTAATAGCTTGTTAAAGAAAGAACTTTAACTATATTTACCATTCAAGGGGCACAAGTAGTGTCCAAGGCAAATATAAGCGCAACATGCGATTACAGACATGTTATGAGCAATTGTGAGAGTGCGCGTAACGAACGGGGTAAACTGAAAACCGAACAGAGTAGGCAAGACAAAAAAACAAAATACAAATGAAAAATTATTTACAAACAAACAAAAACAAAAACAAAATGAAAAAAACAATTACAATTATTACAGCTTTAATTTTAAGCATCGGAGCAAATGCTCAAACAGAAACTTGGACACCTTTAACAAGTGGAACAACAACTTTCTTATTAGGTGTTTCGGCAGTCAATTCAAGCATTTGCTATGTATGTGGCTATTCGGGATTAATCAGAAAAACTACTGATGGTGGAGTAACTTGGGTTGCACAAACAAGCACTACCACTTCCAATCTTTCATCCATCTTTTTTACTGATGTTAATAATGGAGTAGCAGTTGGCGACAACGGTGCGCTTGTACGAACTACCAATGGTGGTAGCACTTGGACAAGTATTCCACTCACAACTGCCGGATTAAGATGTGTTTACTTTTATGACTTGATGACGGGTTATATTGTTGGTGGTCTTGCTTCATCGGGTACAATTTATAAAACTACAGATGGTGGTGCAAGTTGGACAATACAAACTAATTCCGCTACTTCTGTTATTTATGGCATTAAATTCACATCAGCCACAGATGGATATTTTGTTGATTATGCTGGCGAAATTTTTATCACAACTAATGGAGGCACCACTTGGACTGCCTTAACAAGCGGAACAACTACTATTTTGTCAAGTATTGATTTTATGAATTCCACAAATGGAATTGCAACAGGAAGAAACGGATTAATACTAAAAACTACTACAAGCGGTGCAAGTTGGACAACTATTACCAGCGGGACAACTGATGGTTTATCAGATGTGAAATTTGTTAATTCTACAACAGGTTTTATAGTAGGATATAATATATCAACCTTTGTTGGTAGTATTCTTAAAACTACTGATGGCGGCAACACTTGGGCTATTAGCTATCCTGGCACTTCAAGTCTTATCAGAGCAAGTTTTGCAAGTCCTAATTGTGGTTATGTAGTAGGAGAAAACGGAACGATTCTAAAATATACTTCTACTGTTGGAATTGCAGAAGAATCACAAGAAAGTGGAATAAGTATTTATCCAAACCCAACAAACGGACTGTTTACCGTTGTGTTACCAACCGACAAGGCAGAAATAAACGTTACAGATATACTTGGGCAGATACTAAAAACACAAGCAACACAAAAGACAACGAACTTACAACTTGACAACAACGGTGTTTACATAGTTTACGTTACAACCAAACAAGGAACGATAGCACGAAAACTTATTGTAAACCGCTAACAGAAAGGGAAAGAAAGAACAACTGCTCATAAATCTTTCAAACGTTATCAGCAATTTTTTGGCGACACTGCTAACTTGAAACTGACCGAGCAACGCAACGAATAATACTTTTATAAATAATTAAAAACAAAACATACAATGAAACCTGAACAACAACATGCTCCTCTTAACATCCTACTTGCAGATGACGATATAGATGACCGTTCATTTTTTGAAAAAGCATTGGAGAAAGTAGCTATCTCCACTCATCTTACAACTGTTAATGACGGAGAACAACTGATGAAATATCTTGCTAATAATTCAGAACAATTTCCTAATATTCTTTTTCTCGACCTTAACATGCCCCGAAAAAACGGCTTTGAATGTTTAGTTGATATAAGAGAAAATGAAAAGTTGAAAGACCTTTCCGTAATCATATTTTCAACATCTTATCCGCAGGACAAGAGTTATGAGCTGGGCATGATAAGTAATCTCTTTAAGTTAGGAGCGCGTGTTTATATTCGCAAGCCCACTGATTTTAATCAACTCAAACAACTTATAGACCATGCGCTTCGTATGGTGGTTGAAAAAGTAGTTTCAAACATTCGATTAAAATATATCCTTAATGCGTGAATTTAACTGGACGCTTTCACCAAACTCTTGACAAATGTGTGCCAAGATGAAACGACATTATTTTAGTGGATAGAATGACAAAACAAAATGGACATTACACGACATAAGAAGAACAAAAGGGCAGCCACTAATTGAGTAGACAGCCCCGCCGTTAGGCCAAGATCATAATCCTAAGAATGATTTAATAAACTTGGAAGGCTGCTTTCTCAGTCTTTTTTTTGCACTCAATCAGAATAAGGCTTTCAGCTTTCATTTCCAAAAAATTATTTTATTATAAAAAATCAGAGTGTGTATTTTCCCTGAGAAATTGGGGCTTTGTTCTTTTTAATAGTTATCATCTGTTATAAAGCTGCAATTAATTAAAGAATTACTAAACCAAACAGACGTGCTATTAAAGCCAACTTTCGCCTATACTTGTACGTTAGTGTGGTAAAAATGTACTCTTAGTAAAAAAACTTAGCCCTCATTTTGAACATTTATGTAGATAAAAAATTCAACTATTAATCGAAGTCGTTAAAGAATTCTTAAAAGGTAACGTTTCAATTTGTTTCAATCAATATTTTTGTATACTTTGGAACCTTAGGGGACAAAGCGAAGGATAAATAAGGTTCTGCATCCCAGCGGAAAAGACTTTCCTTATATGAAAAAAATACTGCTTTATTCTTTGGTTTTGTTTTTCACTTGTATGCGCGTTCTTCTGCATGCACAAAATTTTATTTCTGGTGCAATGGCTTCGACAATCAGGGATAATGGTTATCCCTATTTTGCCAAAGTAAATGTTTCAGGTCTTCCTCCCATAACAGGTTCAAATTTTGGATTGGAATCTATTTGCTTGGACATAACCCATTCTTATGATGCACAGTTGGATATCTACTTAATTTCGCCTAATGGTGTTCGGGTTGAAATTTCAACAAATAACGGAGGGGACGGACATAGTTATTTAGGGACTTGCTTTAATTCAACATCAACAGACTTCATCTCATCTGCATTTTCAATGCCTCCATTCAAAGGGAGTTTCCGTCCAGAAGGAGATTTAAGTGATTTTAATAATGGATCAAATCCAAATGGAGTCTGGAAACTTTACATAGTGGATGAAATATCAGATCAATATAAAGGAATACTTAACAACTGGAGTCTTTCTTTTAGTTCTAACCCCGCAAAACGGTTTAAATTTACCTCTTCCAATTTACCCATTGTGGTGCTTAATACCAAAGGTAAGCCGATCGGAGATCATGTGAAAATTGTCTCGAAAATGCATATTGTTGATAATTCACCGGGTAAACGAAATAGCATCACTGGCCCTTATAATAATTATGATGGCTATGTTAATATTCATATTCATGGTTCAAGCTCAAAACTATTTCCAAAAAAATCTTTTAGCATTGAAACAATTAAAGATTCCGCTTCAGATATTTCATTAAATTATGGATTAGTGGACCTTCCAGCAGACAACGATTGGGTGCTCAAGTCCTCCTACGTTGATAAATCTTTAATACGTGATGTTGTCGTATTCAGTTTGTTTGGGGTGATGCACCGTTACTCGGTAAAAACGAGACTGGTTGAAGTGGTGTTGAATAATCAGTATTTAGGTGTATACCAGCTAGAGGAAAAAGTAAAACAGGGCAGAAATAGGATATCTGTAACAAAAATAACACCTGCTGACATTTCTGGTGATGCTTTAACTGGCGGCTATATATTTTCCCTTAACAGGGAAAAAAACAATGATTATGGTTGGTTTAGTAAATATCCTTCAAATATAGGCCAGGATTCTTCTAATTATTTTATTGGAATATATCCAAGCGCTAAAAATATTGTTAGGCAACAGAAAAAATATATTCATGCAGTGGTAGACAGTTTTGAAAGATCTCTTATGCAGCCTGACTTTTCGGATTTAAAAAATGGCTACCGCAGATGGATTGATGTAAATTCATTTATCGATAACTTTATTATAAATGAGTTGACGAAAAATGCCGATGGATATAGACTCAGCACTTATTTTTATAAAGATAGGGACAGTGAAAACAAAAAAATCATAATGGGGCCTATATGGGATTTTGATATTTCATGCGGAAATAGTAAAGAAAACGGGGGAAGGGATCCTATAGGATGGCAGTTCCAAAATCCTTCATCAGAACATTTTGTGCCTTTTTGGTGGGCACGCTTCATGCAAGATCCGGTTTTTAAAAAGCAACTTATTGCACGTTATCTTGAATTAAGGAAAACGGCATTGGATTTTAAATTAATCATTAAATTAATTGATAAAAATGTGAGTTTATTACATGAAGCCCAAGAACGAAATTTCAAACAATGGCCCATTTTGGGGAAAAATGTCTGGCCAAATCCACTGCCTACAGGAGCAACTTATCAGGATGAAGTTTCTTATTTGAAACAGTGGTTTAAGGACAGGCTTACATGGATGGACTCAAACATCTTGAAACTATAGAAAAGATATTATTTCAAAGGAACAAATCCTTCTTCTTTTATTACTTTTTGACTTTCAGGGGATGTTAAAACATAATCGATAAATGATTTAACCATTTTTTCTTTCGTATCTAAATAATAAAAATATAAAGAGCGCGATATCGGATAGGTCTTATTTTTAACATTTTCAACGTTAGGACTTGTAAATGTTTTACCATCAAAAGATATTTCTACCGGCTTTACAGCTTTTGAAAGATTAGAAATTCCAACATAACCAATTGATCCTTTATCCTGTCCTACAGCCTGAATGATAGCATCATTATTAGATTTGTTTTTGACTGTTTCAGCACAGTTTTTATTTTCTAAAACATGCTCCTTGAAAAATTCAGAAGGAGAGCTGGATTCCCGCGCATATACAACAATCGCCATATCATCTCCACCTAATTCTTTCCAGTTTTTTATTTGACCGATGAAAATGCTTACTAGTTGTTCCCTGGTCAATTTGCTGATTTTATTATTAGTATTTACAACTACTGCTAAAGCATCATAAGCAATAGGAACTTCTTTGAAAGATTTGCCTCCTTCTTTTAATTTCATTTGCTCGTTCTCCTTTATCTTTCTTGAGGCCATTGAAATGTCAGAACTACCATCAGCGAGAGCAGCAAAGCCGGCAGTGGTTCCACTACCTGTAACCGTTAGATTCGCATCTTTATTAGCTTTTTTGTAATTATCTGCTTCTTTTTGGCAGAGGGGAAACACGGTCTCACTTCCTTTTATTTTCTGAGCAAAGGAAGACATCGTCAAAAGGCAAAGAGCAAAAGTAGTAATGTTTAAAAGAGGTTTCATAAAATTGTTTTTAAAGGATTCAAATATTGTAATTGTCAATAAGCTACAATCAATAATTGTTCCTTTTTTTAAATGTTTACATAGAAACTGTTTAAAATTTAGTTGATAAAAATATGGTAATAATACATTATTGTAACCTAATGACTTATCATAGTTAAAGGATTTTTCTAAAAAATAAAATAACTAATATTTTTTCAGCTTTTAATGGAATGCCGAATTAAAACTCATAGTTATAGTTATAATGAACCAACAGGTATAGATGATGTGTTAGAAAAAGACAAGATAATTTTTTTTCCAAACCCCGTTTTTGATGTAGTTAACCAAAATGTAATTCCTGAGAAGGTGGAAATAATACCATTAGCTTTTATAAAACATACTGATATTTCCCTCTCTTTTGGAGAGAGATTATGAGTGAGGCTTTAGAAATAAACTGTTTTATATAAGCTAATGGTATAATAGATATGACAGGATATTTACTCATAGAACCCAAGGAGCAAAATATTAATATTGCTGAATTGCCCTCAGGCATTTATTCCATGAAAATATTTTCAGAAAAGAAAATGTTTGTAAAGAAGCTAATTAAACAATAAGCCCAAAACTGCACATTATGTTTTTTGTTTTTTCTTTTTAGCCGCAGGAAATAAAATATTATTCAGAATAAGACGATACCCGGGTGAATTGGGATGCAGTGCCAGATCAGTTGTTGGATCGCCGACCATATGCTGGTAGTCTTCAGGATCATGCCCTCCATAAAAAGTCCAGGTGCCTTTGCCATATTCTCCATGAATATAACGCGCTTCACCGGCTGATTTAAATTCTCCCATAATCAATACACTTGGCTTTAAGAAAGATTTGTTAAAAGCAGTTGTTTGTCCCATAAAGCCTTTAATAATTTGCTCATGATTCTGGCAAAGCATTGTTGGAATAGGATCCCATTTAGCTGAGAATTCAAACAAGGAGAAAAAGTCATCATCCTTGTTAACCTTTCGTGTTTGGGTAGCATCAATAGTAGAAAATTCGTATTCATATGGATTTGTACTTAATTTATAATCTTTAAAAGCAAAAGTTTTCGTATAATCTAATTTTGAATTCATATTCGGGTCGGCCGGATCGCCGTCAAACATCCTTTCACAGATATCTATTCCTTCAGCAGAAAGGGCAATGTCGTAGCTATCTGTTGCAGAACACATGGCAAATAAAAAACCGCCACCCGCTGTAAAATCTCTTATTCTTTGTGCTACAGCAAGTTTTAATTGCGATACTTTTTTAAATCCTAATTTGTTAGCTGTTGCTTCATTTGTTCTTACATCCTCCTGATACCATCCAGCATTTTGATAGGCAGCATAAAACCGTCCGTACTGACCGGTAAAATCCTCATGATGGAGATGGAGCCAGTCGTATTGTGGTAATTTTCCTTGTATGATTTCTTCATCGTAAACAATTTCATAAGGGATTTCTGCATAGGTCAAAACAAGTGTCACAGCATCATCCCAAGGCATTTTATTTTTAGGAGAATAAACAGCAATTTTTGGCGCTTTTTCTAATTTTACAAGATCCATATTAACCTCCGGATTGGAAATTTCCTGAATAATATTTGCAGCCTGAGCATCTGCAATAATCTCATAAGAAACGCCTCTGATCAGGCATTCATTTTCAAGTTGTTTTATATTTTTAAACATAAAACTTCCCCCTCTGTAATTTAAAAGCCAGTCTGTTTCTATGTTGTTATTGATTACCCAATAGGCAATTCCATAAGCCTTCAAATGGTTTTTCTGTGTGTTGTCCATTGGAATTAGAAGGTAAGAGGCGAAGGTGGAACCTGCGAGAAGGAGGAAGAAAGAAATGTAGAAAAGTTTCTTTAACATGTATTTAAAATAGTTATAAGTTATGAATTATAAGTTATGAGTGAAGCAAACTAATAACTGTTACAGGATACTTTTTATTTTATTCATAATTTATAACGCATAATTCATAACTAGAAAGGAGCTTCTTCATCCATATCATTCATCCGCGAACTTCTGGTGACTTTATTTTGTTTTGCAAAATTATCAGAAGGAGATAATGGAGATAAAGCATAATCTTCTATATAGTCAAATCCACTAAGATCCGTAAATTTAGCGAGGTTGGCAATAAATTTAAGTTTAACATTTTCTAAGGCGCCATTTCTGTGTTTGGCAATAATTATTTCTGCTACACCTGCCATATTGTTCCCATTTTCATCCTGATCAATACCATAATATTCAGGACGATAAATAAACATTACCATGTCTGCATCTTGCTCTATAGCGCCCGACTCTCGTAGATCTGATAGCATAGGACGTTTCACGCCACCTCTTGATTCTACCCCACGGCTTAGTTGTGAAAGAGCAATCACAGGGACTTCCAATTCTTTGGCAATACTTTTTAGTGATCTGGAAATCATACTGATCTCCTGCTCTCTGTTTCCACTACCTTTTCCATCTCCGGCAGTAGTCATTAATTGAAGGTAGTCGATGATGATCAATTGAATATCATGATGAGCTTTTAACCTGCGGCATTTCGCACGTAATTCAAATACAGAAAGGCCGGGAGTATCATCAATGTATATAGGGGCATCTGTTAAGCGTCCTATTTTTGAATTTAATTGTTCCCATTCATGAGAAGCTAACTGGCCCTTTTTTAATTTCTCTGCAGAGAGCTCTGTTTCACTGGAGATAAGTCTTGTCATTAATTGTATGGATGACATTTCCAATGAGAAAATAGCGGTTGGTTTTTTAAATTGCACAGCGGCATTTCGCGCCATAGACAATACCAATGCTGTTTTACCCATACCCGGTCGGGCAGCTAAAATAATCAAGTCTGATTTTTGCCAACCGGAAGTGACTCTATCCAATTCAGTAAAGCCGGATGGAATACCGGTTACGCCACTTTCATGTTTGGTAGCTGCTTCAATTTGTTTAATCGCAAGTCCGATAATATCAGAGATACTTTGTACTTTCTTTTTGATGTTTCCTTCTGCAATGGTAAAGAGATCTTTCTCTGCTTTATCAAGTAATTGAAGTACATCCGTAGTGTCTTCAAAAGCATCTTTTATTGTATCAGTTGAGATGCGGATCAATTCTCTCTGGATATGTTTCTGTAAAATTATCCGTGCATGATATTCAATATTTGCAGCAGAGGCTACACGATTGGTTAATTGTGTAATATAATAAGGTCCGCCAATAATTTCAAGCTCACCACTTTTTTTCAACTCTTGGGTAACAGTTAAAATATCTATGGGCTCAGAATTTTGAAACAAGCGCCTAATAGCTTCAAATATTTTTTTATGAGCATCTTTATAAAAGCATTCAGGACTAAGAATATCTATGACAGCAGTAAGCGCATCTTTTTCTAACATAAGTGCACCTAGAACCACTTCTTCCATCGCAATGGATTGCGGTAAAAGTTTTCCATGTGTATTCAACAGTGATTGCACTGAAGCAGGCTTGCTTGCGCCTCTTCTTTTTATTTCATTTTGTGATTCGGATACTTCATTCATACTGGCAAATTTAATACAAAAGGGGAAAGAATTATTTTGTGTTCATAAATTTAAATTAATTATGTTTATGAATTATAAGTGATGAGTTGGGGGTCACTTATAACTCATAATTCATAACTTATTTTTCTGTCTTTTAAGCGCCATTTTATAAGCCTTGTCATAATAGACAATCATGTTTTTCCAATCAAAAAACTCAGAGGAGCTTTCTACCCTGTTTCTTTGCTTGATTCGTTCTCTTCGGTTTAACTGTACAAAGGAGAATAAAATATCTGCTAATTGATTGGCTGCGTTATCAAAACTTTTTCTTCGTCTGTCTACAACATATATACCTCGCTCTTCTTTATCCTCAATGTTTTGCACTACATAATCACCGAATCCTGCAAGGTCACTGGTAACAGCAGGTACGCCGCTTGCAATACTTTCTAATGGAGTGTAGCCCCACGGTTCATAGAAACTAGGGAATACACCCAGGTGGCACCCTCTGACAAACTGCCCGTATTCCATTCCAAATAAAGGATTCGTAGGAGAAATGAAATCAGGATGATAGACTATTTTTACCCGGTCTTCTTTATGATTCACCATGTTGGAAGTTCTTAAAAAATTTAATATTTGATCTTGTGAATCATGAACAAGATTATGAGTAACAACTGAGGGTAAGCTATCTGAATGCCAGGATTGAATTGTTCTTCGAAGACGAAGTTTTAAATAGTCATCAACGAATGTATTCAACTCCGGGAATTTATGATCTGCATTGGAGGCAGCGGCATAAAATAATTTTTCTCCTACTTGCTTTTCAATAGCATTACAGGTGGTTCGGATTTCTTCCATTACAGCACGCGACTGTAGTCCCGTTGGGTTGATGGAATGATAAGGTTGCTTGGTGACAAAGAACATCACAACTGTTGTGTCGATGTTCGCTTGTTTCATTCTGTAATTTAATCGGGCTAACGCTTCTAAAGTAAGATCGAAACCTTTGTTATGGTATTCAAATCTCCCTGATGTGAAAAAATAGAGCGTTTTGTCAAGATCGAAGGAATAACTTTGAAAGAAATGACCCATCACAAACTGATGGATTTTTTCTTTGTATTCAAGGTGCAAATTCTGGAATTCATGCAAGGCCATAAATCGCTCAATGTTTATTCCATTGTATGTTACAACATCTGGTTTACGGCCTAAAAGAATGGCGCATTCGCTTGCTGTTACATCACTAACTGAAGTTAAGACAGTAGCACAATGGGCTGCAGATCGCTCAATAAGAACTTTTGATTCAACATTGTAATTTCTTGCTTCCTGATGCCAGTTAACGTGATGGATATTGTCATAAAAAAGAGGGTCGTTCATGGCAAGATATCGTCCCAGCTGAGTTGCATGTGTAGTAAATACCGTAGCAATATCCAATTGTTCACGTTTAATATCAGGTATAACTGTGGCTACCATCCATTCATGAAAGTGAGCTATAAGTTTTATTTTAGTAGTAATTAATTCTTTTAAAAACAATTTCAATATATGCCCAAAAGCAACTACCTGATCCACCATGTCATCGTGCTGTGCTGTGCTGATACTGTGATGTTCCCACAAGTTGAATTTTATTTCGTGTAATTTATGGAAAACAGTAAACGGGTTAATAAGTATCACCTTAGGTGTTCCGGAAACCAGCCAATAACCATAACGAAGATCAAAGCCCATCTCCCGCATTTTTAACACAGTCTGTCCAAGCGGGTCGCTATAGTCTTCTGTAGCTTCAAATTCGGCAGGTACTTTCTTATGTGTGTAAGGTCCGATCAAACAATAATTGTTACCCCAAACGTCTACTATGGTAGGCGCTTTAGATCTTATTACTGTATAAATTCCTCCCAATTGATTGCAAACTTCCCAAGCCACCTCAACCAATAGCGGCTCATTTTCACTTGTTTTCTTCATACATGTTATCTTTTGATTTTTCTTAGGAATACCTTCGATTAATTGAACCGTAATTTGTGAATATTAAATTAAAACAAAAAAAACATAATTAACTATTTATATTTTAATTTTTCTGAAAAAATATATTTCCTTCTGAAAATACAAACAAAGTCAGTATTTAAAATGGAAATGAAGCAGGTACAATTCTATGTTTGACAAGCCTCTGCATCGTTTAAACAATTTTATATTCGAAAGGTTTTTAATGCTTTGCCCTGAAAAATATTGCCAACGGCACACCTTCAAAATCAAAATTTTCACGCATTTTATTTTCTATAAAACGCCTGTATGGTTCCTTAATATATTGAGGCAGGTTGCAGAAAAAAGCAAAGGTTGGTGTTGGTGTAGGTAATTGAGTTACGTAATTTATTTTAATCTGTTTGCCTTTCAATGCCGGGGGACCATAGTGTTCTATTATAGGCAACATCACTTTGTTTAACTGTGATGTTATAATTTTTTTAGAACGATTATTAAACACTTTAACTGCTGTTTCCAGTGCTTTGTGAATTCTTTGTTTCGTTGTGACGGATGTAAATATAATCGGAACATCTTTAAATGGAGAAAGTTTTTCTCTGATAGATTCTTCAAACGCTTTTATTGTGACATTGCCCTTGTTCTTAATTAAATCCCATTTGTTCACCATGATCACAACGCCTTTTTTGTTTTTCTCCGCCAAGTGAAAAATGCTGATATCCTGAGAAGTCAAGCCTTCGGTTGCATCAATTAACAATAAGCAAACATCTGCTTCTTCAATCGCTTTAATCGAGCGCATTACCGAGTAAAACTCAATATCTTCGTGTACTTTGGTTTTTTTTCGAAGACCGGCTGTATCTATTAAAAAGAAATCAAAACCAAAGGCATTGTATCGTTTATGAATGGTATCGCGGGTTGTTCCGGCAATGGGTGTAACAATAGTTCGCTCCTCCCCAATCAAGGCATTTAAAAAGGAAGATTTTCCAACGTTGGGTTGACCTACTATTGCAAACTTAGGAATGCCTAAATCTTCTTCTTCCACTACTTCTTTGAAAGACGCAACAACGGCATCCAGCAATTCTCCTGTACCACTTCCATTGATAGAGGAGATACAAAATGGTTCGCCTAATCCGAAACGATAGAAAACACCGGCTTGTGCTATCCGTTGGTTGTTATCTACTTTGTTTACCGCAAGGATGATGTTCTTTTTTGATTTTCTAAGTAAGGTAGCAACTTCCAAATCCAGATCCGTTATGCCTGTTGTTACATCTACCATAAAGATAATAGTTTCTGATTCCTGCATTGCTATTATAACCTGCTTGCGAATCTCTTCTTCAAAAACATCGTCAGAGCCGGTTACATAACCTCCGGTATCTACCACCGGAAATACAACGCCAATCCATTCTGCTTTTCCATAATGCCTGTCGCGCGTTACGCCTGATGACTCGTCAACAATTGCTTTTCGTGTTTCGGTAAGCCTGTTAAAAAGTGTTGACTTTCCAACGTTGGGCCGACCGACTATTGCTACTAAATTTCCCATTTATTAATTTGAAGATTCGTTAATTTGAAGATGTGGTATTTTTACTCTGTATACCCAAATCTTTTTAACTGTTGTTCGTCATCTCTCCAGTTCTCATGCACTTTTACAAAAAGCTCCAGAAATACTTTTTTGCCTAAAAATTTTTCCATGTCAATCCGTGCTGATGTACCTACTCGTTTTAAGGCTTCACCTTTATGACCGATAATAATTCCTTTTTGTGATTCCCTTGTTACATATATAACCGCTCGGATCTTATCAATCGTTTCTTCTTCTGTATAGGTGTCGATAATAACTTCGACACTATAAGGAATTTCTTTGCTGTAATACAACAATATTTTTTCTCGTATGATCTCTGAAACGAAGAACCGTTGCGACTTATCGGTCAGTGCATCTTTAGGAAAGTAAGGAGGCGATTCCGGCAAGTATTCTATAATCTTCCTTAATACAGTATCGGTATTAAATTTTTCTTTCGCCGACAAAGGTATGATTTCATCCGGATTTAATTGTTCTTTATAAAAGGCAACTTCTTCTTCCAGTTTTTCCTGCGTACTAATATCGATCTTGTTGATTAAGATAAAGACAGGACATTCAACGGATTTAATTTTTTGTAATAATTCTTCGTCGCGTAGCTTCTCGTTAGCTTCAAAAACCACAATTAAAATGTCAGCATCTGTGAAAGCTGTTTCAACAAATTGCATCATTTTATTGTGCAGTTTGTAAGCGGCTTTTAAGATTCCCGGCGTATCAGAAAAAACAATCTGATAGTCCTCATGGTTTACAATACCTTGAATTCTATGTCGTGTGGTTTGAGCTTTGTGTGTAATAATGGATAGATTCTCGCCAACAAGGGCATTCATGATGGTTGATTTTCCAACATTAGGTTTTCCTAATATGTTTACGAATCCTGCTTTGTGAGTCATTCAATTTTTTATTTGTGTTGATGAATATTCAAAACATTTTATGGACATTATTTTTCGCTATTTAGATACAAAACAAAAAAAGCCCCTGATTTCTCAAGGGCTCTAGGTAGCGGGGACCGGACTCGAACCGATGACCTTTGGGTTATGAGCCCAACGAGCTACCAACTGCTCCACCCCGCACTGTATTTGGTATATTTTATTTCATTAAGTCGAACCGATGTCCGCCTCGGGCGGATACTGAGCCCAACGAGCTACCAACTGCTCCACCCCGCACTGTATTTTGGTATATTTATCTTAATTGGTATAATGATCAAACCGTTGTTTAAATCCCTTGATTCTCTAGCCCCTCAAACTTGGATTGCAAAGGTATGTTTTGTTTCTGTGTTTCCAAAGGAAAATAAATATATTTAGGATTTCCCGGAAGGCAGGGCTGTTTCATTCTAAATTTATTAGTGGCGAAAAATATTGAAACAATGAGAGGTAGTTTATAGAAACGCTAACCCTGAAGAATGATTTTGCACACATATACGAAACTTGAATTTTTGAATTACGCATTGTAAACACCATATAATGCTTTCTGATTGGGAAAACAGATTGATGTAAAAGAATTTGAACCAACAGGGCTTGTGAGGCTTGATGCAATACCAAACGGTATTTACATTATAAATGTGACAACGGAAGATGGAACCAGATGGTCAAAAAAGCTGGTGCGAGATTAGCTATTTTAAGGCCTAAATAATATTTTACTATTCTTTTTTATTCGTATTATTGCATACAGATAATCTGAATTTTTTGAAGGTTCAGATTGTTATTTTTCAATTTATTTATAAAATGTAAATCGAAAACATGAGTAAAACTATCAACGTTGGCTTAATAGGTTTTGGGATGGCTGGAAGAGCATTTCATGCTCCTTTTATTGCCAGCATACCACAATACAATTTGCTAAAGGTAAGAGAGACAAGGCAAGAGAATATAGAGATTATCAAGCAAAGATATCCTAGGGCACTTATAGTTGCTGATGCAAAAGATATTATCAACGATTCAAGTATAGATTTGATTGTAGTTGCCACTCCCAATGTATTTCATTTTTCACTTGCCAAAGAAGCACTGCTGGCGGGTAAGCACGTAATAGTGGAAAAGCCTTTCACTGTTACTTCAGGAGAAGCCGAGGAGTTGATAGCAATATCCCGAAAGCAAAACAAAATTCTTACGGTGTATCAGAACAGAAGATGGGATAGTGATTTTAAAACGATAAAGAAAATAATAGAAAGTAAAGTACTTGGAAATCTTGTGACTTTTGAATCCAGTTTTGAAAGATTCAGAGATGTCATTAAACAAGATACATGGAAAGAGGAAGTTAATCCAGGAACCGGACTGTTGTATGATTTAGGATCACATTTAATCGATCAGTCAATTTGTTTGTTCGGGCTTCCGATGGCAGTTACTTGTGATTTAAGAATTCAAAGAGCCGGAGGAAAGATTATTGACCATTTTAAAGTTCAGCTGGATTATGAAAAAGTTAAAGTCACATTAAATGCAGATTTTCTTGTAAGAGAGCCGGGGCCCAGGTTTGTGCTATGCGGAGATAAGGGGGGATTTGTTAAATATGGAACAGACGTTCAGGAAGAGGAATTAAAGGCAGGTATTTTTCCTTTGGATAAGGCCAATTGGGGAGAAGAACCGGAAGGGTTGTGGGGCAAACTTAATACGGACGTTAATGGACTTCATATAATTGGAAAGGTGGAAAGTGAAAGGGGAGAATACCTGGCATATTATAAAAATGTATACAACGCTATAGTGGAAAAAGAAGAGCTAATTGTAAAACCGGAGCAAGGGAGAAACACTATAAAAGTGATAGAGCATGCAATAAAAAGTCATGCGGAAAAACGGACCATTGCTTTTTCTTTTATACCAACGGACACGACATCTATTTAAAACTATCCACCAAAAAAAGTATACGGATTTCCCACATGATAAAGGGGATTAAAACACCGTTAGCCCGGACATGTTGTCCGGATTCCTTTAGCTGAAGATATTTTATCCCCAGCTCGTCAGCCTCTTAGAATGAGGTAAATAAAATTCTAAACTTTTCTGGTATAATAAATTTTTTATCTTTGTAATCGGTTTTTTATGAAGAGACAAAACAATTTAATGGAATTTTCTGCACAACAAATTTGTCAATTACTAGGAGGCAAGCTGGAAGGTAATCCTGATATCACGGTAAGTAAATTATCGAAGATTGAAGAAGGTGAAACCCATTCCCTTACTTTTTTAGCCAATCCTGTATATACCCCATACATTTATACGACCGATGCCTCTATTGCTATAGTAAACGAAAGTTTTATAGCAGAACAGCCTGTAAAAAATACATTAACTTTAATACTAGTTCGAGATGCCTATCAGGCATTTTGTAAGCTGCTGGAAATATTCAACCAGATTCAACGGGACAAAAAAGGCATTGAACAACCTTCTTATATTTCACAAAGCGCCAAATTAGGGACTGATATTTATGTTGGCGCCTTTGCTTATATTGGCAACAACGCAACTATTGGCAACAACGTCAAGATCTATCCCCAGACTTATGTTGGCGATAACGTAATTATAAAAGACAACACCACTCTTTTTGCAGGCGTTAAAATATATTCAGATTGTCATATAGGAGCTCATTGCACATTGCATTCAGGTGTCATTATCGGCGGTGATGGTTTCGGTTTTGCTCCGCAAACCGATAATGCCTACAAAAAAGTAGCCCAGATAGGTAATGTGATTGTTGAAGATTGGGTCGAGATTGGCTCTAACACTACTATTGACAGAGCTACTTTAGGTGCTACTATCATCCGAAAAGGAGTTAAACTGGATAATCTTATACAAATAGCTCATAACGTTGAAGTAGGAGAAAACACCGTAATAGCTGCACAAACAGGTATTGCAGGTTCTACAAAGATTGGCAGAGATTGTATGATTGGTGGCCAGGTAGGTATTGTGGGTCATCTATCTATTGCTGATAAAGTGAAGATTGCCGCGCAATCGGGCATAGGCCAAAGTATTACGGAAGAAGGAGAAATTGTACAGGGGTCACCTGCCTTTGGAATTGGCGACTACAAAAGAACGTATGTTGTCTTCCGCAAACTTCCTGAATTACAAAAACGAATTAACGAATTAGAAAAAGCTCTTAACGACATAAAACAATCTACCCCATAGCTGTATGAACATTAAACAACAAACTATACAATCACCCGTTACCGTCTCAGGTGTTGGATTGCATACAGGACAAATGGTTACGATTACCTTCAAACCTGCTGACGAAAACTTCGGATATAAATTTCAGAGAATAGATTTAGACGGCCAGCCTGTAGTGGAAGCAGATATTGACAATGTTATTGATACCGCCAGAGGAACAACCATTGCAAAAGGCACTGCCCGTGTCAGTACGATCGAACATGCTTTAGCCGCTTTAGCAGGATTAGAGATTGATAATGTGTTAATGGAGATCAATGGACCTGAAGTGCCAATATTAGATGGGAGTGCACTGCCTTTCATTAATCTATTCTTGAAAGCCGGCATCCAAAAACAAGAAGCTGCCAAAGAATATTACGAATTAAAAACCAATGTAACATACGAAGATATTGAGCGCAAAGTAGAAATGCTGGCTGTTCCAAGTGAGGATTTCCGCATTACGGTAATGGTGGATTACAATTCACCTATCTTAGGTACACAACATGCTGCAATGTATAATATTGGCGAGTTTAAAACAGAAATTGCTCCTTGCCGTACATTTTGCTTCTTCCGTGAGATAGAGCAAATGGCTAAAAACAACCTGATTAAAGGTGGAGATTTAGACAACGCCATTGTTTTAGTAGACAAAGAAGTAGGCGATGAAGAACTCACCAATCTTGCCAAATTATTGAAGAAGCCTAAAATAGAAGTTAAGCAAAACGGCATCCTCAACAATACAAAATTAAAATACGAGAACGAGCCGGCCCGTCATAAATTATTAGATATTGTAGGTGATTTAGCTTTAATAGGAATGCCCATAAAAGGACATTTCCTTGCTGCCCGTCCGGGTCATGCTGCCAATGTTGAATTTGCGAGAAAGATAAAGCAGCTTATCAAAGCTGAAAAAACGAAAAAGCAAGCTCCTGTATACAATCCCAATACTCCACCTGTATATGATATCAACCAGATATCAACAATGCTCCCTCACCGTATTCCTTTTCTATTGATCGACAAGATTATTGAACTGAGTGACGAACATATTGTTGGATTAAAGAATGTAACGATGAATGAATGGTTTTTCCAAGGTCATTTTCCGGGAAACCCTGTTATGCCTGGTGTTTTACAAATTGAGGCCATGGCTCAAGCAGGAGGAATATTGGTTTTAAACACTGTTCCGGATCCTGAAAATTATTGGACGTATTTTATGAAAATTGAAAATGCACGTTTTAAACAACGCGTATTGCCAGGTGATACGTTGATCTTTAAATTAAGATTGGCTTCTCCCATCCGCAGAGGAATTTGTCATATGAAAGGCGAAGCTTATGTTGGCGACAAAGTAGTTATGGAAGCCGAAATGATGGCTCAGATAGTTAAGAAGAGTTAACAGGTTTAAAAGAAAAAACGCACGATATGATTCATGCCTTAGCTAGTGTCCATCCTGAAGCCAAAATAGGAAAAGATGTTACCATCAGCCCTTTTGCTTTTATTGAAAAAGATGTGGTAATAGGCGATGGCAGCTGGATCGGAGCGAGTGTAAGTATCTTCAATGGGGCCCGAATAGGAAAAAATTGCAAAATCTTTCCAGGAGCTGTTATTTCAGCAATCCCACAGGATCTAAAATATGCAGGAGAAATGACCACTGCTGAAATAGGTGATAATACCATCATTAGAGAATGTGTAACCATTAACAAGGGCACAATAGATAAAATGAAAACCGTATTAGGAAAAAACTGTCTTATTATGGCGTATGTGCACGTGGCCCATGATTGTATTTTAGGAGACCATGTTATTCTTGCCAATAGTGTCAATCTTGCAGGTCATGTTGAAATAGAAGATTATGTGATAATAGAAGGGGTGGTAGCAATACAACAGTTTGCAAAAATTGGAGCGCATGCTTTTGTTGCCGGTGGCTCCCTGGTTCGAAAAAATGTTCCTCCTTTTGTTAAAGCAGGCCGCGAGCCTTTGTCTTATGTTGGTATAAACTCAGTCGGACTTAGGAGAAGAGGTTTTAGCGATGGTGCTATTTTACAAATTGAAGATATCTATCGTACGATATATATTAAGGGGCATAATGTTACGAACGCATTGAATATTGTTGAACAGGAATTTCCTGCCTCGAAAGAAAAAAACCAGATCCTTGCATTTATCCGTGATTCGGTAAATGGCATTATGAGAGGTATTTCATAGGGCCATGCCACGGCATGGCCCTACAACACAAAAATCCACATGCATATCCACCTGAAAGATATTGGTAAACGCTACAATCAGGAATGGATATTCCGGAAGGTTAATTTTGACTTTTCCAGCAACAATGCTTATGCAATTTTAGGCGCCAATGGATCGGGAAAATCAACACTTCTGCAATTGATTACCGGCAGCATGATCTCGTCAGAAGGAACGATTACCTACACCTCTGAAACCTTCACTATTGAAGCAGAAAAAATTTTCCGTTCCGTTAGCATTGCCTCCCCCTACCTTGAGCTTATTGAAGAATTTACGCTTAATGAAATGCTAACGTTTCATAGTAAATTCAAACCCTTTATTAATAACCTTTCCTGTACTGATATTATCTCTTTAATGTGTTTAGAAAAATCTAAAAACAAGGAACTAAAATATTTTTCTTCCGGCATGAAACAGCGGGTGAGACTGGCACTGGCTATACTTTCCGACACTGCTATTTTATTGTTGGACGAGCCTATCTCCAATCTCGACAAAGCCGGGATAGATTGGTATGCACAGCTTATAAATTCGTATACAAACAATCGTATTACTATCGTCTGTTCCAATCAACAAATTCATGAATATGCTTTTTGTAAAGAGCAGCTAAATATTGAGGATTATAAATTTAATAATTAATGTATTTACTGATAAATCCTGATTTCAAATTAATCTTCATCTAATCTTCATCTAATCTTTTTTATCTTAGTCCGCTATTAAATTAACAATTATTATTTTCATTGCGATAAAAATAAAATCATTGTTATATACCTTGCCAATCTTTTCGTATTTGTATTCGTCTTATTCAGTAATAAACTTTTAAATTAATTAATTAAGGTGACCTTTTACTATTTTTAATCCATTAAGTTAAACCATACCAAATTATACCCCATGAAAAAAATCTATTTATCAATTGTGTTTATGCTATTGGCAATGAGCACATCGTTTGCACAGTGTACTGTATTTGGCATAGTAAACAATGGTGCTTCCTGCTTTGGCACCTGTGATGGAAGCGCAACCGCTTTTACTCTTGGAGGAACAGGTTCTTATACCTATGTTTGGATGCCTGGAAATTTTGTCGGAATCAATCCAACAAATCTTTGTGCCGGAAGCTATACTGTAACAGCTACAGATGCTATAGGATGCAAGGCAACTTCTACTCCGGTAGTCATAACCGAGCCGGCTGCGATTACATTGTCTTTTACAAATACAAATCCTATTTGTAATGGAGGAAATAATGGAAGTGCAATAGTAAACACAACAGGAGGAACCGGTGGAGTAGGAGGATTTACTTATTCATGGAATACTGTTCCGGTACAGACTCTCCGAACGGCAAGTAATTTAAAAGCTGGAATATATACAATTACAGTTACAGATGGAAATGGGTGCAAGGCAACTGGTGCGGATACCATAACTCAACCTGTCCCTATTACTATAACAACTACCCCTATTATATATGCTACTTGTGGAAAGAGCGATGGCCAAATAACGGCTAATGCTTCAAATGGTGTCGCTCCTTACACATACGCATGGAATACAACTCCTCCACAATCTACTGCTATTGCAACAGCGCTGCCATTCGGAACATATACGGTTGTTGCAACAGATCAGAATGGATGTAAACAAACTGCAACAGCTTCTGTTAAAAATATAAACGGTCCGGCAATATCCATAACCTCAACGGATGTTTCCTGCTTTGGTGGAACCAATGGAACTGCATCTGCAATAATTACCGGAGGAACAACGCCTTTTACCTTCTCATGGAATTCCACTCCTGTACAAACTACAGCTACAGCTACTGGTTTACCTGCCAAAACGTACACGTGTAGCGTGACTGATAAATCGGGTTGTATGGTACAAGGCACTGTAATTATTACGCAACCTGCGGTATTAGCTGCTACTACTGCACAAAAAAATGTTTCTTGTAAAGGCGGAGCTAATGGAAGAGCTACTGTCACTGTTACAGGAGGAACAGCTCCTTATTCTTATTCATGGAATACCGCTGTTGTTCAAACTACCGATACTGCCGTAGGTTTGGTTGCACGTTCTTACAATGTAGTTATCACTGATGGGAATGGTTGCACCATTTCAAAATCTGTAACTATTACTGAACCTGCTACTGCATTAAGTACGGTTACAACTATTGTAAATGTTTCGTGCAACGGAGGAAGTAATGGTTCTGCAAGGGAAGTAATATCAGGGGGTACACCTGCTTATACATATTTATGGAATACCATTCCTGTACAAACTCTCCGAACGGCAAGTAATTTAAAAGCCGGAATATATACTCTTACGGCTACAGATGGTGCGGGTTGTAAATTTATAAAAACAGATACCATTACCCAACCATCTGTACTTTCTTTAAAAACCAGTTCAGTAAAGAGCAATTGTGGACAATCTAATGGTTCTGCAACTGTAACTGTTTCCGGAGGAACTATTGGTTATTCTTATTCATGGAATACGAATCCAGCGCAAACCAAAGCAACCGCTGCCGGACTACCTGCCGGTATATATATAGTAACTGTTACGGATACACTTGGCTGTATTAAAACAGCTATGGATACAGTGAAAAATTTAAACACTCCTGTTTTAAAAATTTCTTCATCAGATGTATCCTGCTTTTCAGGAAAGAACGGAACAGCTTCTGTAAAAGAAACCGGAGGAACTGGTTCATTGAAATATTCTTGGAGCAGCAATCCTATTCAAACGACTGCTACCGCAACAGGATTAATTGCAGGATCATACACGGTTACTATTACAGATAGCATTGGATGTAGCGCTCAAGCTTCCGTTGTAATTACACAACCTACAGCCTTAGCTTCTACAAACCAACGAACGAATGTTACTTGTAATGGAGGAAAAAATGGAACTATTACGGTTAAAGTTACCGGTGGTACATCTCCTTATACTGCATTATGGAACCCAAGTGGAGATACTTCTTTTTCTATTAAGAATCTTCCGGCAGGCAATGATACTATCGCTGTAACAGATGGCAATGGTTGTCAGTTAACTAGATTTTATACTATTACGGAACCTCTTGCAATTGCAGCAAATATAATTCATACCAATGTATCCTGTAACGGAGGAAACAATGGTAGTGCTACGGTTACAGCTTCAGGAGGAACTGGCCCTTATACCTATTCATGGGATACGAAACCTGCACAAACAAATGCTACTGCTTCTAACTTAATTGCAGGTACATACACGGTTACTGTTAAAGATGCCAATACTTGTACTTTTAGCAAATCTGTGATTGTTACTGAACCGTTGGCTATTGCCTTAACAACAACTACAGTGAATAGTGCTTGTGGACAAAAAACGGGACAAATAGCAGTTACTGCATCTGGCGGTGCTTCTCCTTATACCTATTCATGGAATTCCGTTCCGGCTCAAACAACAGCTACTGATACAACATTGGCAGCCGGAATTTATACAGTAACCGTAAAGGATAGTAAAAATTGTATTAAGACAGCATCCGACACTGTGAAAAATCCAAATGCTCCTATGGTAAAAATGGCATCAACAGACATCTCGTGCTTTGGATCGAAAAACGGGACTGCATCAATTACTGCGACTGGAGGAACCGCTCCTTTAGCTTATTCGTGGAACACAGTTCCAGTGCAAACTACACCTTCTCTTACAGGATTATCTGCCGGCTCTTACACAGCTACAGTTACTGATAAAAATAGTTGTGCAAATTCTGGTAAAGTTACTATCGCAGAACCAGCAGCCATTGCTATCACTGTTAAGCAAACAAATGTTTCCTGTAATAAACTTTTTGATGGAAGTGCAACGGCAACAGTAACAGGTGGAACAATCCCATATACTTATTTATGGAGTGTTAATGGAAGTACTACTGCAACGGCGAAACGTATGCCTGCAGGAAAAGACACCATAACCATTACTGATGGTAACGGGTGCTCTGCCTTTAATGTGATCACTATTACCCAACCGGCTGCATTATCTGCTACTATAATTCATACGAATGTATCTTGTAATTCCGGTGCAAATGGAAGTGCTACTGTAGCTGCTTCCGGTGGAACAGGCATCTACACCTATTCATGGGATAGCAATCCTGCTCAAACTACTTCTACTGCAATAGGATTATCTGCAGGAACTTATACTGTTACCGTAAAAGATACCAACGCCTGTTCTATTAGCAAACCTGTTACGATTACTGAACCTTTACCAATAGCAATAACTCCCGGTGCGGTTAGTAGTAATTGCGGACAATCAAATGGACAAGCTTCTGCAACAGTATCAGGTGGTACTGTTCCTTATACCTATTCATGGAATACCCAGCCTGCACAAACAACCTCAACAATAACCGGCCTTGCAGCAAGTATTTATACAGTAACTGTAACGGATAACAAAACATGTAAGGCAACTGCTTCTGTTATTGTAAATAACTTGAATGCAGCCGCCTTAATTGTTACTTCAACGAATGTTTCTTGTTTTGGCGGCGCTAACGGAACAGCATCTGTAACAGCTACAGGAGGCACTGGAAATTATAGTTATTCATGGAATAGCAAAATAGTTCAAACAACAGCCATTGCTGTTGGACTATCTTCAGGAAGTTATGTTGTTACTGTAACTGACGGTGCCGGCTGTAAAAGCAATAGCCCTGCTGTTATTTCACAACCTACTGCAGCCTTAAGTACAACAGCATCTGCTATTGATGCTACATGTCTAGGTTGTAAAAATGGTTCTGCTACTGTAAAAGTTTCAGGCGGTACAGTTCCATATACCTATACATGGACACCAAGTGGTGGTACATCTGCCAATGCCACCGGATTAGGAGCAGGAAAATATAAAGTTTGCGTAACAGATAAAAACGGATGTGGTATATGTGATTCTGTAGTGATAAAAGAAGTTATTATTACAGGAATAAATAATAACACGACCAACACTACTCTAAATGTTTACCCAAATCCAAACGATGGATCCTTTATTATTTCTTTGGACTCTCCTTCCAGACAACTCTTCTCAATCAAAGTAATGAGTCCAATTGGACAAGTAGTTTCTGATCTGAAAATTGAAACAGATGGAGTGAGTCAAATACCTATAGACATTACCAATGTTGCCAAAGGAATGTATTTCATAAAAATTCAATCTGATAAAGAATTGTTGACTAAACGGATTTTTATTAAGTAATTGTAAGTTTATTAAATTGATCATAACAATGGCGGCCAATGGTCGCCATTGTTATTTGTAGCCATTAGAAACAACCTTGTTTCAACCGAATGAAAATTTCTTCATCTAATTTAAATTTGTTAATTGTTATAGAAACTAATTTTAAAAAGAAATTAGTACCTTCGATTTTACCAATTTACATTAAATCCATTTATGTAAGAAAATAAAATTTTATGAAAAAAATTTCAATACTTACCATTCAGGTATTATGTGTTCTTCTGTTTATAACAACTTCAATTTCTTTCGCACAGGATACAATTGTCAAACGGAATAATGAAAAAATAATAGCAAAAATACTGGAGGTAAATCCAACCGACATAAGGTATAAACATTTCGATTATGAGAATGGTCCCATTTTTACTTCCATGAAATGGGAGTTAAAATATATCGTTTTTTCCAATGGAGTGAAAGAATCCTTCGAGAATGTTTCTCCGCCTCCTTCGTCCACCGCTAAAAAGGATTTGTCCATTCAGCCAACAGGAAATAATTATTATTATCTATCTCAGAAAATTTCCGAAACAGATATGTTGGACATTGCCCATCAAAGAAATAATAAGAAAATGGACATGATTATAAAAGCAACTGAAGAAAAAAAAATAATTAAAAATTGTTTTTTATACGGTGGCATTGCCATAGGAATAACCGGGATGCTTACTTATACGGGTGTGGTGACTGCTTTTAACGGGCCTTTACCGACTACGACTACGGGCAATAGACAGGCAATAAGGGCAATAAGAAATGCCACCACTTTACTCGCTCATAAAACAGGAGGCTACCTTATGCTTGGATGTTTGGCCAGTGAAATTGTAGCCATCACATTTAAATTTCAGGAAACCCAACATGCGCATATGGTAGTTAGTTTTTATAACAAATCTCTTATCGAGTAACATTAGTTTTTCTTGTTTGACATCCAGACTAACCATTTTTTTTCTTGTGCATTAAAAAAATGTAAACGATAGGTAAAATTCCTATTGTGTTTATAAGTGCAATGCAGATAAACCAAGCAAGGTGATTGTTTCTTGCGGATTTCCATAAAGCCATTAATTTCCAAACTGCTTCCCAGAGAACAAGGATAATAATTACTGGCATAAGCCGAACCAGTATTTCTTGTAAGTGTTGAAAGTTGTCCATTGTGTTTAGTTTTAATTATTATTGCAAAATTTGTCCGTCCGTGTCACCGAAGGGACACATAACGGTCCACTGGGTAATCTCTTATATGCACATTTTACCAACAACGAATATAAGAAAATAATGCAAATGCAATTATCAATTCATTGGCAATAAATAAAATAAAAAGCCCTATAGAAAAGCACACTTAAATTTCAACATTGATTTTTTTAATACTGAAAAAAGAGTACTTTTGCCATCGTTAAACAGTTATGCGGATGTGGCGTAATTGGTAGCCGCGCCAGACTTAGGATCTGGTGTTGTAAGACGTGGGGGTTCGAGTCCCTTCATCCGCACAAAATAAAACCGTAAATAGTTATTTTATACCTATTTACGGTTTTTTATTTGTTGATTTAGTCCATATTTAGTCCAAAAACTAATATGTTTTTTGCATTAGAGCGAAAAAACAAAAAGTCCCTCAAGAGATGGAGATTTTGATTTATACTCTTGTTGGATATGTTTGTCAGATAGAAAATACTTTACTCTCTTAATAAAATCAAGTCAAATATCATTAAACGAGTGTTTAAAATAGTATTAGCGGGTAATTCAAAAAAGCTAATTTCATCTTCTATTTTATCAAATAAAAACGAAAATCCATTCTTAGAATAATAACCAATAGGTTTAGGTTCGTTATATGAATCTACAACAATATATCTGCATCCTGTTTTATTCTTTTTATCAATAAACCAAGATTTAATAAAATCCATTAGCTCTGTTCCAATATTTTTGTCCTGATATTTCTTGTTTACGCCTAATCTACCAATAAGAACGGCTGGATAGCTTCGTGTTCGTTTAGTATAAGGAATTTTTCTATTTAATTTATTTTTGATCTTATTGGGAAGGTAGTTTGTTTTTATACTATCATTAGATATTGAAAAAGCGCAAACTATTACCGATGGATTTGCATCGAGTACAAAACAATACGTTTTGCCCATTAACTCTGCGGTATACTTATGACAATCTCTTGCAAAGAAATCGTTTAAATCGCTATGCCCACAATCAAAAAGTTCCGGTGTTGTTAAATTCTCAGGAAATGAAATTAACCTGCATTTGTCGGTTAAAAAAGCCAACTATTTCAATTTTGCTTTAGCTAATATTTTAGTCGCTAACTTTACTTGTTTACTAAAATCAATAGATCCTTTTTTTTCAAAATTAGAATCCGCTTTTTTAATAAAATTAGCCGCCACTTTATCGGTTAGCATAGGGATAGTTTTTATTTCTCTTGCCATTGTTTGGTAGTTTTTGCGAGGTTTTTGTATATTCTGGATACTGCAATAATAATGCAAAAAGTGATATAAAGGTACAAAAAATAAATTAAATCAAATAAGGTTGAGGTGAGAGTGGAGGTAAAAATCATTTCTTTTTGGGCGGTAGTTCAAAATCAAACAACTCTTTGTAGGGAATGTTTAGAGCTTTGGCAATTTTATAAGCATTAAAAATGCTAATGTTTAAAATCCCTCGTTCTATTTTACTAAGTGTACCTATATCAATACTAGCATCGAAGGCGAGTTTATCTTGAGAAAAATTCTTTTGCCTCCTTATCTCGGCAATGTGTTTCCCAAATACATTTAAAAAAATATCCTTTTCAGTTTTTGCCACATACAATATTGTGGCTTTTTAAGATTTTAAATGTAGTAATATATTACCATATTGATTATTGGTTATCTTTGGCGGGTGTCAAAAAAATAAAACCATGAAAAACATATTTATATTTTTCCTTGCATCCATTCTAATATTTACTCAATGTGGTTGTGCTACTCTATTCGGAGAGAAATATTTAACATCTGACCAATTAGCTGCCCAGCATCATAAACCTGAAAATGGTGAACCAAAAAGAAAGATACGCCCAGTAGCATTAGTATTTGATATACTAACTATATATGCAGCCCCTTTAGCAGTAGGAATAGATTTTGCGACAGGCGATATTTATAAACCATGTAAGGTAAATGTTAAATATAACTGCACCGTTCAAAAAGATACTTTACAAGCTCAGGAACTTGACGGAATGACATATAGTGATAAGAATTTGGATATTACTTTTGATATAACAAGCACTTCTATAAACTTTAAGATAAACAATAATGCAAACCAGTCCATGAAAATAGATTGGAATGATGTTACTATTGTTCAGGGTGGCTCAACTGATAGAGCAATTCATACAGGGGTTAAGCTAACGAACAAAAACGAATCTCAGCCGCCATCAACTATTCCTTCCCATTCAATGATGGATGATGGGGTAGTGCCGAGCGATAACATTAACTTGTCTGCACCGAGTACTTATAATGCAGGTGGTTGGAATTATAGGCCATTGGCAATAAATAACAGATTGAGATTGTTTTTACCGATACAATTTCAAGGCAAAACTATTGAGTATAACATTACATTCACAAAAACAGTAACGGTTAAAAGTCATAGTTAATTCAAGTTGCTAGTTAGTGATTTTATTAATTTGTAATCCAAACACGAATAGAATCAGCTTAATCAAGAACCCATCTATTAACTATAATATGAAAAAAATATTTATTGCCATTCTGATTTTATCTTCTATTTCCTGCAAAAGAAATGTTGCGGATGCCTTTGTAGGTGAGTGGAAAGTATATACTGTTTCAGGAAAGAAAATAGACGACTTTCAAACGCAGAAAGAGCAGGAATTGAAAGACATGTATAAAAACTACACCTTAAAAATAACAAGAGATGGTGTGAATTATTTGGTCGTAGAAAAAGGAGGTCTGTCAAGCTTCGCTGCAAACCTAGCCAAAGATAATGTTATGATGTTAAAAGAAATGACAGAGCATCATTGTTTATTATTTGAACAAACAAATACACTCGTTGGTGGATCTGCTGGCAGCGAAGCTTTTGTACTTAATTATTCGCCTGAAAACGATGAGATAATTGCTGGATTGTGGTTACAAGCCCTTGTTTTTAAAAGAAAATAAGTAATTACGCCTTTTCATTTTCATATCAATTTCATCTTTTGGTAAAACCATTCATTTAATTTCAGTCGCCTTATTTATTAGATGCAATTGACCATCGAGGGTCTTTGTCCATATCAACTTCATCTTCTGAGGAGGCAAAGGGTATCCCGGTATCAATAACCCTGATGTTTATTACAGGAGCAACCCAAGTATCTTCATTGCTAGTAGTCACATCTATCATTTGTTTAGGCTTACCGTACCGATATTCCAAAAATAATTTAATATAAGAAAACTCCCCCGACTTAACGCCTTTTTCAAGTGCTTTAAATGCAATACTATCTAATGGAGTAAGCAATTCGATTAATTCTATTTCTGTGGCTTTAGGCTTCCTGCCTGCACCGGCTCTATATCCTCCTTGTTTCATTTTGATAAATTTTGATTAATCAATTATTCTTTAACTTTCCCGGAAATTTCCTTGCCATCTTTAATAATAATAAGCTGAGGGGTTAATTCACCTATTGATTCTCCTTTTGAGGTTACATCTGTTTTCTTAGGAACAAAGAATTGTGCATATTTTGCAAACAATTCTAAATATTTTATTTTGTCGTTTTTCAGCACCTCTGCAAATGCCGTTTCTAAATTAGGCACTTGTTTTTCTAATGTTAGAACAAATAATGCTTTTGCTTCAGATGCAATTTTATTTTGCGCTCGGCAGGTTTTCCTTTTGCGTTTCCGCTTTCTCCTTTTTTAAATGCCATTGTATTTTATTGTATTTATCAATGATTAATTTTTTATTCATACAATACTCTTTAAATATCTTTTTTAAATACCTTCTTTAAGTATCTTACTATAATATCTTTTTAAAGTATCTTCTTTAAGTATCTTTTTATAGGTCGTGTTGTTTTAAAAAAAATTCATGTCTTTTTTTTAAAAATGTTGAACAGTAAAAAAACAAATGTTGAAATCCCTTTTTCCCTTTTTTATAGGTCGTGTTATGGTCGTGCATTAGTCGTGTTCATTTTTAGTCTTAAAAGGACATTGTTTAGGGCTTCTTTTTCTGCAATTTTATATTGTTTTTCTTTGGTTGATTGCCTTCTTTTTTCAGCTTCATAAATCAAACTTTCTAAAGTCATTGAAAAACTAACATAAAAGCCACGTGTATAACGACTGTATGTGGTTAAACTCCACCCGTTACGTAATGCAGTTTTTATTTTTTTCGTCTGATATTCATTAGCATATTTAAATATCTCACTTGATAATTGTTCAAAATCGCAGGATTTCGCTTTTCCGTCCATTCTAGCTAATAAAAAACGATTGTCTACCTTACAGTATGTTTTTTTCTGAACGATGCTCTTAATCGCTAAAAAGGCCAATAAGCAAACATTGTCAAATTCAGTCTTTTCATTTTTGAAGTAATCCCAAAAAATAGTAAGATTTATACCAACTTTTGGGCTTTTCTCATCTATGCTATTGTGTAGAGCTTTACCATCCTTTAAAGTTCGCTGTACGCTTCCTAATGTTACATTAAAGTATTCTGCGCTTGCTGTTATTCGCTGAATCTCTGTACCATGTTCTAATTTCAAACAATGATCGTAAATTGCATAATCACAAATATTGTTTAATACTTTTAATTGATCGGTTAAAAAGCCCTCCAATAGTTGAATTGGGAAATTAAAATATCTTATATCATTTGCCATTTCCTGCAAATTTTTGATTGTACCAATTATAAAAGCTCTCGAAATTCCGTGCAATAAAATATATCCCTCCGGCTCGTTCAACTTCCTTTTGGTAGTTCTTTTGATCTTGGCTTTGTTTGTCCCTGCCAATTTTCACCTCCACTTTTACAGAACGGCCTTTAATAGTCGCTGAAATATCTGCCGTGCCGTTCTTCCCTGTACCTCTTACCCATTCCATACTGCCAATGGTTTTCGAGCGTCCTATAACATCTAACACAGTTATACGGTTATCTATTTGTCTGCCTGTGTTACTTATCCGTTCGGCTTGTCCGCCACTAAGGTTTATAAAATCAATTATACATTTAGTTAATCCATTCGCTGTTTTATCTGAATAACTTGGTGTAGCACGTGCATAAGCTGGAATACTTGGATACTTTTTTTCATCGGCAGATAGATATAGGTCTTTGAGTATATCAGTGGAGGAGGATTGGTTATTCATTGCTTACCCCTTTCCCAAAAGGCAATAAAACAGCCTCCACTTCACTACGCTTATAATATACGCGGTTCCCAATTCCATAAGGAAACAGCTTGCCTTTCTTAGTCCAATTATGGATTGTTGAAAGATCGCATTTGAGTAATTCCGCTAATTCATTGCGTGTTAAATACTCAGTAGGGATCTTCGGTTGAAAGTTTTTTTTGAGTTCCGTTAATTGATTTTGTAAGCCTTCAAATAAAGAACTTATTTGTTCGGGCGTTACATCATGGATGAGTGTTGAATTTTTCATTTGTTGAATTTTTTTAAATTGAAAATATTCAACAAATGAAACTTAGGTTATTTTTAGGTTTTCCCTAAAACGTATTAAGTAGGTTTATTTAAGTGTAAAACCAACCTGACCGAGTAGACTTTTTACTTTAGTAACTGTTTTTGTAGAGCTGTAAGGATCTTTAGTAGTATCAACTCCGTTGCCATAGATAGCATTTAAATAAGGCTGCAATGTTGTATTTTGTTCGCCAGTAATTGCACTTAATATTGTGGCAAGACTATTTATCGAAGAAATAAAAGGTTGTTTAGTCCTTAAAAAATCTAATACGCCTAATTCCTTGAGGTATATTATTTTCTCCGTTGCTTTTGTTTTACTTAAATCAATATCAATACCATTGTCCATTTGACTATGATTAACGGTGCTGCTTATTTTTTTATTAAACCAATCTAATAAATCGAATAAAGGCTGTACACTTTTAAAATAACAGATATATTTAGGCATTCTATCGGCATGATTTAACTTATAATGATTTATAAGAAAATCCGCCTTGTCTGTCAGTTCCAGTATATCCTCTTTTGCATTTTTTTTAAAAAGCTCAGCATTATTATTTTGTTGCTCCGTTAAATCTCTAATTTCAAATCTAGCCCTATGGCAAAGATCCGCAATACCTTTTTTATTTAATACCTCAGATAAATTAAGCACTGGATCAATATGTTCAATACTATTATACAATTCTAATGATTTAAAATACCAGTCGTATAGATAGATTACTTCTCTCCAATTTTTTTGAGCATTTGTATTCATTTTTTCCTTTTTAATTTATTAAAAATATTCTGCTAATTGCATTGCTTTCTCTGTTACTGTTTTACCTATGTATTCTAAAAACATTGTTTCTGTTGAATGACCGGTTACGTTAATCAATAATGAAGTTGGAATACGCCCGTAATTATTAGTGGCAAATGAACGTCTGCCAATGTGCGAAGTAACTAATTCCCATTTTTCAAACTCTCCGGTTTCTTTGCGTGTAATCTTGTCCTCTGTTTTAGACTTTGAACCTTTTATTATTTCTTTTAATTCAGCAGCTTTACAAACTTCTTTGATATATTCATTATATCGCTGGTCGCTTATTTGTCGGGGAAAATTTCCTTTTCGGTTTTTGAGTATTGCCATAACTTTTTTACTTAATGGAATAGCCATTTTTTTACCTGTTTTAACTTGGGTAAATTCAATCAATGGTACTTTACCTTCATATCGTATTTGCTCTTTTCTAAACCGCATAAAATCGGATACCCTTTGCCCGGTTTCACAGCTAATAATTAACCAGTCTTTTGCATTTATTAAATATTCCACATCAAATTTTTTATTTTCAATTTGCTCAAGTTCATCAATAGTTAAAAATATCTTTTCTACTTTCTCAATCTTTGCAGCAATACTATTTAATTGAAAGTGTGTTTCTATTCCATTATTTCGAGCGTGGTAACAAATTGTTTTTATAAATTTTATTGTACGTGCAATAGTATTAGGAGCGTAGCTTTCTTTTTTGCAATAGGCTTCAAAACTTAATTTAAAGTTAGCATTAACATCTTTTATAAAATAGTCTATTTTAGTTGCTTTTTGAAACCGCTCTACAAGGTGCTTGTAAACATTATTTCTTTTGTATGTAGATGTACCGATTGCATTTTTTTTATGTAAAGCATAGTAATCAAAATACACTATCAATTTATTAGGTATTTCATTTATCTGTACAGGAGGATGAATAAAGTCTTTTAGCCATTGCGTATTTATAGTATCCTTATTTACGCTTTTATTAAAATGGTTTAATAAATCGGTGCTTAATGCAGTAAGGTCTTCATATAACTTTTTAAAACTTTCGTCTTTTAGGTTTTTGGGTTGTCCTTTTAAAGCACTCCAATTATTTGGATTTATAGCAAATAAAGTCTTAGCTTTGGCATCTGTATAAACGCCTTCTCTTAATCTTACATAGATGCCAGCAGGATTGTTTTTACTTTGAATGTAGAATTTTATGGTAGCCATAACACAAAGATAAATCATTAGTCCGTATTTAGTCCATAGTTAGTCCATCTATTTACATTTATTTCAATTTAGTTAAATAAGGTTCTATATTTGTAAAAGCATTGTTATAGTTGATTTTACAAGGGAATAGTCAACAATTAGAGGGAGTTAAGATCTTGTCATATTTAAGCAATTGCAGTTCCTTCATCCGCACAAAAAAACTAAGAAACGGGACGGGTACTTACTCGTCCCTTATCAATTAAAGATAAAAGGCAATGAACATTACGAAAGAAAACACTAATGAATTAAATGCAGTTGTTAAAATAAAATTAACACCTGAAGATTATCAGCCACAAGTAGAAACGGTATTAAGAAAGCATCAGAAAAATGCCAAAATACCGGGCTTCCGTCCAGGAAAAGTACCTGCCAGTTTGATTAAGAAAATGTATGGCAAATCCATTTTGATGGATGAAGTGAATAAACTGCTGAACAATAAAATATACCAGTATCTTAAAGAAAATGAAATTGAAATCTTAGGCAACCCACTTCCAAAAGCAGAGGATGCTGATAAAGTTGATTGGGATAATCCTTCCGATCTGGAATTCAAATACGATCTTGGACTTGCTCCAAAATTTGATCTTCAGATTACTAAAGAAAAAATGCCGTATTATGTTCCGGCTATAGACGATTCAATAATTGACAAAGAAATAGAAAATCTTGTAAAAAGATTCGGAAATCAAACCTCTCCTGAAACTTCCAATGCAGAAAGTATGCTTCACGGAGAATTTGTAGAAGTAGACGGCGAAGGCAATGCAATAGATGGTGGCATCATTCATACCTCTCCTTTCTCTGTTACTTCGGTAAAAGACTTAACAGTAAGAAATCAATTTATTGGCGTAAAGAAAGAAGATAAAGTAATTATCAATATTAAAAAAGCATTTGTAGACGTCGCTGAAATTGCCCATATGTTGGGCATTTCAAACGAATCGGCAGAAGGACTTACGGCTGATTTTGCTGTTAGAATTACGAATATCAGCAACATAGAATCTGCCGAATTGAATCAGGAATTGTTCGACAAGGTATACGGAGAAGGTATTATAGCAGACGTACAAGCCTTTAGAGACAAGATAAAAAATGAACTGGCAGAGTTATTAAAAAACGACAGTAACAGAAAACTGCGAAAAGACATCACCAAAAAATTATTGACAGATTTAAACTTATCGTTACCTGATGAGTTCTTAAAACGTTGGTTGATGCAGGTGAGCGAAAGTCCTATTACGCTTGAGCAAATCGATACTGAATATGATAAGTACAAGGAGGGATTGCAGTGGAAACTGGTAGAAAACAAAATTGCTAAAGAAAACAATATCCGCCTGACCATAGAAGAAGTTAAAGATTTCGCGAAGCAGGTTATCAAACATCAGTTTATGCAATACGGTTACTTCGACTTTCCGGAAGATAAACTAGAGGAATATGCTACCAGCTATTTGCAAAAAGAAGAAGAAGTAAGACGTATCCAGGAAACCTTGATAGGCAACAAAACCTTTGATATCCTAAAGGAAAAATTCACACTCGACAATAAAGAACTATCTTACGAAGAGTTTATAAAAATTGTAACCGAAGCGTAGTTTTGATCTGTCAAACTGTCAATCTTTTATACAAAATTTGACATTAATTTATTTGGCTTGATTTTTAAGGCATCGCTGACCAATACAAATTAATTAAAATATAATACTATTAATGTTTAATTTAGTCATCGTTATTTCACTAACCATTTTAAATTTTTTAAAAATTAAAATATGTTTCCAAAAGATGAATTTCGCAAATACGCTATAAAACACAGAGGAATTAGTGGTACTACCTTCGATAGCTACACTTCCATTTACAACGATTATATCTCTCCGACGATTATTGAAGAACGCCAGTTGAACATCGCTTCAATGGACGTGTTCTCTCGTTTAATGATGGATAGAATCATCTTTTTAGGCGTGGGTATCAATGATTATGTAGCGAATGTAATTCAGGCCCAACTGCTATTTTTAGAATCTGCCGATGCTAAAAAAGATATTCAAATATATATCAATAGTCCTGGAGGATCTGTGTATGCCGGTTTAGGGATCTATGATACCATGCAATACATCAATCCTGATGTGGCAACTATCTGTACAGGTATGGCCGCTTCTATGGGCGCTGTGTTAATGTGTGCAGGCGCTAAAGGTAAACGTACGGCTTTAAAACATGCACGTATTATGATTCACCAGCCAATGGGTGGTGCTGACGGACAAGCTTCTGATATAGAAATCACTGCCAGGGAAATTCAGAAATTAAAAAAGGAATTGTACGAAATTATAGCCAATCATTCAGGTCAGACATACGATAAAGTATGGGCAGATTCAGATCGTGATTATTGGATGACTGCAGAAGAATCTAAAGAATACGGAATGATTGATGATATTTTGGTTAGAAAAAAATAAAAGCCTTTGGAAGGGGCTTTCTAAAAGATCAGCAGGACTACCGATTTATATTTTTGATATAGCCTTGATTTTTGGTATATTTAAATAAATACAAATTACAATTGATGGCTACATGCCCTTTTATAAAATGAAAAATAACAAAGACATAAATTGCTCCTTTTGTGGGCGTGAAAAGAAAGATACGATAGTCCTTGTTTCAGGATTAACGGGATATATCTGTGACAAATGCATTGAGCAGGCTCAAACAATTTTAAATGAAGAGAGTTCTGAAAAGTTAAGTGATAAAATTGCTTCTCAACTGAACCTTCTTAAACCAATGGAGATTAAGAAGTTCATCGATCAATATGTTATTGGTCAGGATGAAGCTAAGAAGGTGTTGGCTGTTGCTGTATACAACCACTATAAGCGATTGTCTTATAAAAAGAAGAAAGAAGAAGATGTTGAGATCGAGAAGTCGAATATATTAATGGTAGGAGAAACAGGCACAGGCAAAACTCTGTTGGCGCGCACTATTGCGAAAATGCTGAATGTTCCTTTTTGTATTGCTGATGCGACTGTATTAACAGAAGCAGGGTATGTGGGCGAAGATGTAGAAAGCATTCTTACCCGTTTATTACAAGCGGCCAATTACGATGTAACTGCCGCTGAAAAAGGGATTGTCTATGTGGATGAAATAGATAAAATTGCTCGTAAAAGTGACAACCCTTCTATTACCCGTGATGTTTCCGGAGAAGGTGTTCAACAAGGCTTACTTAAATTACTCGAGGGTTCAATAGTGAATGTTCCGCCACAAGGAGGAAGAAAACATCCCGATCAAAAGATGATTGCTGTAAACACGCAAAACGTTTTATTTATTTGCGGTGGAGCTTTTGATGGCATTGATAAAATTATTGCCAAAAGATTGCAAACACAGACGATGGGTTATAGCGCTGCCAAAGAAAATGATGCTATTGACAAAAATAATTTGTACCAATTTATTGCTCCGCAAGACATCAAGAAATTTGGTTTAATACCGGAGTTAATCGGCCGTCTGCCTGTATTGACACATCTTTGTCCGCTCGACAAAGAAACCTTACTACAAATATTAACGGAGCCAAAAAACGCCATTATAAAACAATACCGCAGATTGTTCGAGATGGAAGGTATAAGCCTAAGTTTCGATGATAAGGTGTTTGATTTTATTGTTGACAAAGCATTCGAATATAAACTTGGAGCAAGGGGTTTACGAACCATTTGCGAATCTGTTATGCTGGACGCCATGTTTGAAATGCCTTCTGATGATAATGCAGTAAAAGAGTTGAAGATAACGCTCAAATACGCAAAAGATAAAGTCAATAAATCGGGCTTAAGTAAGTTGAAGGCCGCTTAGATTTAAGGTATATGCAGACTTCAACGTCATGCTGTCCGCCTGAGGCAGATCAGCATCTGTTTATTACAAAGAGATGGCAGTTCGAATAGGAATGATATCCTGATCCGCCTCAGGCGGACAGGATGACAAAAAATAAAGAATGGTTTCAACAGATCAACTTAAAGATATTTCAAATCGCCTGGATGCGCTAAGGAGGCATCTTTGACGTAGATACCAAGTTATCTGAAATTCGTTTAGAAGAGGAAAAAACGCATGCTCCCGATTTTTGGGACGATCCTAAAAAAGCCGAATCTCTTTTAAAATCCATTCAACAAAAGAAAAACTGGACTTCATCCTACGAAGCTTTATCAAAGGCATTCGAATACCTTACTGTGCTGTATGATTTCTTTAAAGAAGGAGAAGCAACTGAAGAAGAGCTAATCCAACAATACCAGGAATTAATTAAAGCATTGGAAGAGATTGAGTTTAAAAATATGTTAAGTGGCGAGGAAGATGCATTAAGTTCTATACTCACCATTAATGCAGGGGCAGGTGGAACAGAGAGCTACGACTGGGTGCAGATGCTCATGCGTATGTACATTATGTGGGGCGAAAGACGGGGATATAAAATAAACGAAGTGGATTTTCAGGCAGGCGATGGCGCTGGCGTTAAGTCGGTTACGTTAGAGTTTGAAGGAAACTATGCCTACGGATATCTGAAAAGTGAAAGCGGGGTGCACCGGCTGGTAAGAATCTCTCCTTTTGATGCCAATGCAAAACGTCATACTACATTCGCATCTGTGTTTGCCTATCCTTTGGTAGATGACACCATCAATATTGAGATCAACCTTGCGGATGTGAGTTGGGATACATTCCGTGCCGGCGGAAAAGGCGGTCAGAACGTAAATAAAGTAGAAACAGCGGTGCGATTAAAACATGCGCCATCAGGAATTATTATTGAATGCCAGCAACAACGATCGCAACTACAAAACAAAGAGAAGGCCTTAAAGATGCTGAAATCTCAATTGTATGAACTTGAAATTCGTAAACAAAACGAAGCCCAAGCTCTTACTGAAAGTGGCAAGCTAAAGATTGAATGGGGCTCGCAAATTCGGAATTATGTGATGCATCCTTACAAGTTAGTGAAAGATTTAAGAACAGGCCTTGAAACTTCGAATGTGCAAGCTGTTATGGATGGAGAATTGGATGATTTCATAAAAGCTTATCTGATGGAGTTTGGTGGGTAACCTTTTTACTTTTGCCTACGACTAGGATTAATTGTCATGCTGTCCGCCTGAGGCAGATCAGGATGACATTCAAAAGACAGAAAATATACTGATAAACCCATATATTAATGAAAATATACCATAATCCACGTTGTGCCAAGAGCCGGGAAACTTTAGCTTTGATTACTAAGGCAGGTAAGGACTTTGAAATAGTTGAGTATTTAAAAACGCCTCCTTCTTTTGCTGAACTTAAAGACTTACTGGTAAGACTTCATCTCAAGCCTGAACAGATTCTTCGTAAAAGTGAAGCTCTTTTCAAAGAAAGATTTAAAGACAAAAAATTTAACGATGATGAGTGGATTACCATAATGACGGAAAATCCGATCCTCATAGAACGTCCAATAGTTGTAAAAGGAAACAAAGCAGTTTTGGGAAGGCCACCGGAAAATGTGCTTACGTTGTTGTGAATTTGAATTATGAATTAATGTTTTTTCTAACTCATAATTCATCACTTATAACTCATAACTATTACACGTTTAGTATATCTGCAATCCACAAGAGGTTCTGATTGATTTCCACATTGTGTTTTATTGCTTTTTCAAAAGGTGTATACGACACTTTTGAGTCTACCTGACCGATCATCACATCTCGTCTTCCTTCCAGCAAAGCCTCTACAGCTGCTACTCCCAGTTTACTTGCCAATACTCTGTCCATACATGTTGGACTGCCTCCTCTTTGCAAATGCCCTAATACGCTGACACGTGCATCGTATTGAGAGAATCTTTCCTGTACTTGTTCAGCTATTTTAAAAGCCCCCCCTGCATGTTCTCCTTCAGCAACGATAATTATACTGGACGACTTCTTTTTGTTCCATCCAGCCTCTAACATAGCTGTTAGTTTATCAATATGCGTTTTAGTTTCTGGTATCAATATGGCTTCTGCTCCTACTGCTATTCCACTACGTAATGCAATGAATCCTGCATCTCTTCCCATCACCTCAATAAAAAATAACCTGTTGTGTGAATCTGCCGTTTCTCTAATTTTATCTATTGCTTGCACAACGGTGTTAATGGCTGTATCGTAACCGATCGTAAAATCAGTCCCAAATAAATCATTGTCAATTGTCCCAGGCAATCCTACAATTGGAATATCATGACGACGATGAAACTCCATAGCTCCGGTAAAAGTACCATCTCCACCAATAGCAACCATTCCTTGAACACCGGTCTTTGTCAATTGATCGTATGCTTCCTGCATTCCTTCTTCAGTCATAAAACGCTTGCTACGTGCCGTCTTAAGTATCGTGCCTCCTCTATGGATAATATTACATACTGAATGAGAATCTAAAGGAATAAAATCACCTTCGATCATTCCTTCGTATCCTCGCATAATACCAACCACTTCTAATTTATAATAAATTGCAGATCGGACAACTGCGCGAATAGCTGCATTCATTCCAGGAGCATCTCCTCCTGAGGTAAAAACCGCAATCTTTTTTATTTTGTTCATCTCTATATAATAATTTATTTTTTAAGCCGCGTGGAATTCGTTAAAGCGATTTCATCCATGTTGCCATGCTGTATTTAACCTCATTTCATACTAAAGAAATATCAAATTGCACAAGGTCGATAAATTCCTGAACGCGATTTTCAATTTCATTTTTCGACAGATCATTGATTCCTTCAGTTCCAAATTTTTCAACGCAGAAAGAAGCCATTGCAGATCCGTAGATAATGGCTCTCTTCATATTGTCAAAAGAAATATCCTTGGTATGAGCTAAATAACCAATAAATCCACCGGCAAAAGTATCTCCTGCTCCTGTCGGATCGAACACTTCTTCTAAAGGCAATGCCGGAGCAAAAAACACCTGGTCCTTGTTAAACAATAGGGCGCCATGCTCTCCTTTTTTTATAATCAAATATTTGGGTCCCATGTCCACTATTTTTTTTGCAGCTTTTACCAGTGAATACTCGCCTGAAAGTTGTCTTGCTTCAGCATCGTTTATTGTTAAAACATCGACTAAAGCGATAGTTTCCTTCAGAGCATCCATTGCAATGTCCATCCAAAAATTCATGGTGTCCATTACAATTAATTTAGGACGTTTTTTCAAACGTCCAATCACTAATTTTTGTACTTGTGGAAGTAAATTTCCTAACATCAGAAAATTACAGTTCTGATAACTTTCAGGAATAATAGGATCAAACTTTTCGAGGACATTCAGCTCTGTAACCAAAGTGTCTCTTGAATTCATATCGTTGTGATACTTACCCGACCAGAAAAAAGTTTTTTGTCCCGCTACTATTTGTAAACCGTCAACATTGATTTTATGTTTCTTCAAATCATCAATGGTTGTTGTAGGAAAATCATCTCCTACAACGGATACTAAATTAATAGTGTCTGTAAAGTAAGAAGCTGATAAACCTATATAGGTTGCCGCTCCACCAACGATTTTGTCGGTTTTGCCGAAAGGAGTTTCGATTGCATCGAAAGCAACCGTACCAATAACGAGTAAACTCATATTCTTGTTTAATTTTGCAACAAATATATCTTATTTTTTTCCATTGAGGAAAACTTATTCCATCAATAAATAAAAAAGAGAGGCAATCCAGAAGGGTTGTCTCTTTTTTATAAAGAAATTGAATCGATGGCTGTCACACCTCTCAATTAGTTATGTAATTTGTTTGTAAGGAATATATAAATTAAAAGTAGTCCCTTTATGTAAAGTACTTTCGAAGGAGATGGTTCCTCCCAACTTTGTCATGATCTTTTTTACAATGTATAATCTAAAACCGGAACCTTTAGATTTTAGGGTAGCGCGATAAAACATTTCAAAAATATTAGCTTGAAGAGACTTTTTAATACCGATTCCATTGTCTTCAATTTTTATTACTATTCCTTTATCGCGATACGAAACGTTAATTTTTATATAAGAATGTCCGACAGAATCCTTACGGTATTTAATGGAATTTTCGATTAAATTCAAAATAACGGTTTGGATTAATCCTTTTTCTGTAAGAATTGATTTAGGCTGATCATCAATAACTATGTTGAAATTAATGTCTTTAAACCCATCAACATGTGTAATACTTGATAAAATATCATCAATCATCGTTTTAAAATCGATCTCTTCATACTTTAGCTCGTTGTAAGTAATTCGTCCTAACATCAACAAATCATTTACTATTGTATTCGACTTATTTATACATTCCTCCATCATTTTTATATAAGTCTTTACCTCTTTATTATTTTGAGTTTTCTTAAGCAACGACATAATCCCCATCATGGAAGATACCGGACTTTTCAAATCATGAGAAGCTTTATATATAAATAAGTTTAATTCATCATTTTTATTTTGCAACTGCTCCTTGGTTGATCTCAATTCTTCAACCAGCATATCAATGCCTGCCTGAATTGCAATTAATTTCACATCACTGCCGGGAGGCAATAAAAGTCTCGAATCAAGATTTCCATCTGCCACCTGAATCAAATAATCTTGAATGCTCTTTAATTGTTTTTTTTCCAACATCTATTTTTTTAATCTTTTTTAAATGTAAAACCAAAAGAGTAGCAATAGCTCAACTCACTATAGTTATCGTATTCTATAAAGTCCAATTGAAATTCCTTTTGAGTTGTTCAACATGAAATATCGAATTAAATATCCAATTTGCAAGGTAAAAAAAATGTGCTCTTAATAAAAAAAAGATTTATAAATGAAAACCCCCAACGCATTTACAGGTTGGGGTTTCTAGCTCTCCCTCCTGGGCTCGAACCAGGGACCCTCTGATTAACAGTCAGATGCTCTAACCAGCTGAGCTATAGTATTGGTAAGGCTTTCAAACTTTCTCTTTCTTTTTGTGTACGTAATTTGCAAGTTTTAGCCTGATTAAACATTTTTTTTGATTGTGATCATTTAATCTAATACTGTTACAAAAGTAATATTAATCTGTTATATTTCGCTTTTTCTTCAAGTGAAAATACACACTCTGATTTTTTTTATAACAAAATAGTTTTTTGAAAATGAATGCTGAAAGCCTTATTCTGATTGAGTGCAAAAAAAGACTGAGAAAGCAGCCTTCCAAATTTATTAAATCATTCTTAAGATTATGAACTTGGCCTAACGGCGGGGTCGTTTACTCAATTAGCGGTTCGGGCTTCTTTCATTTTTAACTTATAATATTTTGCCATTTGTAAGTTCTGTTACTTTGTCTCAAATTTACTTAAGATTAGTTTCTTTGACAACTGTTCCCCATTCACATTCATTTTTACAAAATAAACCCCGCTTTGTAGTTGTTCAGTATTTAAGTTCAGTTGATGTTCACCTGTGTTTTGTTTTTCATTTGCAACTTGCATCACTTCTTGACCTGATACAGCCCAGATTGAAATTTTCACCGTACTATTTTCATTTAACGTGTATTTAATAATCGCTACCTGATAAGCGGGATCAGGATAAATTATAAAAGATGTAGTACTAATTGAAGTAGAATTTATTCCTGTTGATAATTGATTTTATATAAAAGAATGATAGACGTAAAAGGGGTAAGCGTTACAGAGCCAGAATACGCAACTTGTTTCACATCTATATATCCTCTTCCAGCAGGTAGTGTAAATGTTTTATTTGCTTTTGTATCATTATAAAAAAATAAAATGGAATCATCCTGGTTCGCATATGTTATGTTGGCAGCCGTTAAATTTATATTGTCAATCCATAATGGACCGGCATCAGATGATACTGAAAAAACAATACTGGCATTACTTTCAGTTGTGGGTGCAGTAAAAAGAATTTCATATTCTGTTCTGCTGGTATTAATTGAACGGGAAAATATTTGGGTAAGATTGTTGTAGGGCGAAAGGCTTTGACGTAAAAATACACGTACAGACTTACAAGTATCTGACCCGAGCATACTGAATTTTAAAACATAATTTTGAGATGCGTTTACAGATCCAACGCCTATAACTATCAAAGTAGGACTAACTGTACCAGGAGTTAATTTTAACGACCCTCCATCCAGCTTTCCTGTGTTATCCCATATTGTGGTGCAATCAGATGATGATGTCCAGCAATACAATCCATTTATATCAGCGTTGAATGTTCCATTACTATATAAATTAGATCCAATCAAATTGTTTATAGTGTATGGCTTATATTGAATCGGAGTTATTTTTGAATTAGCGTCTTTCCCATAACCGGACGTCTGCCAGCACGCTAAATCGTAGTCTTTTTGATTATTTGAAAAGTTTGTATTTATCCCTTCGGATTCATCAAAAGGACGACAATAAAAATTGTTGTCAAAATTACCATAGCTACTTAGGTCGGTCGTTTGATGTTCTAAGCTTGAAATTTCCTGATAGGATTGTTTACTAAAAAAAATATTATTCAGTACAGTAACATCATGAGTTAGTCCACAATTACTCATGTTTATTAAAAACTGACCTCCGTTTTTTGGCGAGCCATTATTGAATATTGTATTCCCATTTGCATCAATATTATTTGTACCGTGAAGCATCAATCCTTCTCCGGCACAGTTAAATACAGTATTATCTTTTATTTCTATGTTGAGCGAACAATCATCCATGTAAATTCCGCAAGCTCCGGCATATCCATTGTAAACACCTTCAATTGATCCTATAGCATTATAAACAATATTGGATATAACATGTTGATTTGTATATGCATTTTCCGGACTTCCTCCGTTCCATGTTCCGTTCCATGTATAAATACCACCACCATCATCTTTTGTAATATCATAATTGGAAACTATATTTTTTTGCACCGTAATGTTGCTACATCTAAAATCTATTCCCATAAAACCCAAACTATCAAAAACACAATTTTCAATTACAGATGTTCCGCCTGAATTACTCGCAGAATATTGAAGTCCGAAATATTGAAGATCTCCTCCTTTCCCTCTGCCGGGAATAAGTCCGATGTTTTTGACAGTGTTTCCTCTGAAAGTAAAATTTGAGTAATTATTTATAACAACAGCATTGTTGTTTACTTTATTGATCGTGTCATTTTCGATATCAATGTTGTTTCCCGAATCATCCAACTGAATTCCATTTTCTCCCGAATTAATGATGTTGACATTTAATAAAGTAAGGTTGGAAATATTATTACCATACAAACCAAAGTTCAATGTTTTCTCAATTTGAATATTTTGAATTGTAATAAAAGATCCGGTAATATTTATTCCTTTGGCTAATACAGTTGCTTCCACTGTTTTATTTCCGGGATTTCCCTGAGTAGAATAGATGCTGATTTTTTTTGTATCCGGATCATAATACCATTCTCCGTCTTGATCTAATGTTGCGGGATGGTTTTGTATAAAATATCCCCAATTATCTTGTGGCTGATATGAAGTAGTATTGAAATTAAGAACGTTTCCTGTTTGATATGTGATCGTGCTTCTATCTAATATCCATTGCATGGTTTTGATAACTATTTCTCCATCTGTCCAATTGGTTGCTAATGCTTCCTTGCTTGTAATTTGTGTGTTTTCTGAGTGTGATTGAACAGTATTGTATCCTTTGTTTGGTGCACTGTAATTTGGATAACGCCCCAAAGGAAGCTCAGCAGAATTTGAATATACTCCGGTTACAACACTTCCGGCTTGAGCGCAAGTTGCCTGCCAGATATTTCCGCTTGTATTAGTCCAGCCGGTAACTACAACCGAACCGCTGACTATAGGTTTGTTTCCGATTCCGTAAGCATCAATGATGATTGGATTTCTGGAAGCGCCGGACTGAGCAATATTTAATTGACCTCTGAAAATATCTCCTCTTCTGAAAAGCACCAGATCGCCTGCTTGAAGAGCAAGGGAATTTATTTGGGTTATGGTTTGAAAAGCAGTAGAGGTAGTAGTTCCATTATTGGAATCGTTGCCATTGACGGAAACATAATATGTTGTGGCATAAGAAAATAATTGTTGAATACAAAAGAACAGTAAACAACATACAGTTTTAAAATCGGAGTAGTTTTTTTTCATTTTTACTTATTGTTTAATTATTTTTTCTATAAATATTGTTATCTAATGTAACATTAATTTCAAGTTTTACAAGGTTGTTGATAAAAAGCTCATATTGTCATTTTGTTCAATTGTTAAGTTTCTGTCGGGTCGTCATAGCCTGACCGCCAACATGTCTGTAATCGTATGTTGCGCTTATATCTGCCTTGGACGTGACTTGAAAATATGTACCCCTTGAATGGTAAATATAGTTAAAGTTCTTTCTTTAATAAGCTATTAGGATTCAGTCCCTTGTGCGATCTCACAATGACTGCAACTATTGCTTATTTTGTTTAGTTTTTTTTAATAAAAATATATTCAAAATTAAACCAAAAACAGCAATACCCGTTATTAAATAGTTGTAAGCTAAGATATTACTCTGACTGCTTTGTTTTAGATTTAGAATCATATTTATCAGGCTATAAATACCTCCGCCAATCCAAAAACCAATACCATACTTATATTTTTCTTTCATTTTGTTTACTATGGTTTGCAAAGTTGTGTAACAAGTTCTTAGGATTATGAACTTGGCCTAACGGCGGGGCCGTCTACTCAATTAGCAGCTGGCATTCTTTTTCAAGTTTTTAACTAGCTTTCTCAGAGCTTTTTCAGTTGTCGTTTTTATTTCAAAGGGTTCAGTTCGAAGACTTATTATATCGTCTAACAGAATGATTGTCCGAATTACGCAGCGTCTAGTTTCATGTTGGAAGATATCGCTATGTACACCTTTATTTGCAAGTAAATTTAACTTTCCCCATTGTTCAAATAGCAAGTCAGTATTTGCTGTTATTAATCCAATATTAGTGTCACTTTTGGCACTCTCGCTTGCAAATTGATAAAGTCTATTTTTGTAACATTCTTTATTTAATTTATGGCCGTCGATTATTTCCTTTGAGGCAGGAAAAATGCAATCAATTACATATTCAAATGTTCTTCTGCATGATGCCATAACTTGTGCAAGTTGCTCTGGCGTTTCACTTTTATGGAATGTGTCTAAAGTAGCCCAAAGCTTTTCTCCTAAATTTGGTGCAGTATCAATTAAGTTGGAAATTATTGAATCGATTACCGTACCTAAAAGATTATTGGCTTGTTTTTTCCATTCCGCTAATCGTCTTGCAACTTCGTAATTATAGTTGTCATCAAAAATTGTATATCTGAACGAAGTAAATTCATCTTTAATTTCATCAAACCCAAGTCCGATAAATATTTCCTTGAATCCATGGTCAACAGATTCAGCATTTTCAGATAAAATGGATAATGTCTTATTTTCAAGTCTTAATTGGGGATGAATATATTCTCCATAAAATATCCATTGAATTTCATTTGAATCATCAATCTCAAATGAGCCAATATAGCTAGAATATTTTAGTAATTGATTATCAAGTTTTTCAGCGGTGTCTTTAGTTATCGATTCAAAACAGATTATAAAAACTGTTTCTGTAATTAGTTTTTGTATGTTTTCTGTTTTAAATTTCTTCCAGGTGTTATTACCTAATTGCAATAATTCAGTAAGGATTCTCGCCTTATTATTTTCATTTATTTTGCCCCAAAGTAAAAGATCTCCCGTTAGAATTTTTGACTTTATTGGATGATGTCTAAGACTTAATATTTCAAAAAAAATCTTTTTATAAATGTCTGAGCCATATTCACCTTTCTCAGGAGGAACAGTAAAATGATATGCTATTTTCATTTTCAGGTATTTTTTAATTACATATATTGTTCGGGGGACTGTCTCCTTATGCTTGCTGCTAAAGGATTGCAGCCTTACGATGTGCTGGTTTGCTTGCACTTCTCTGACTGCTACCACAAATATAAATTAAAAGCACAACTGTTTATTGCAAATGTTTAGAAATAAATTTATACCGCTGTGAAAAGCATTGGCAATAGCACCAAACCAGCACCAAGCTTAGAAAATGTTAGGCACAGTAAATTATTTTAATCCGCTTTGCTCAACTAAAAAAAGTATATTTGTCCCAGCCAAATTCAAACCGTATCTGGTCATTTCATCGTTTACCTTTTGAGGCACTTGTCCTTGTCCATGACCTCCAAGTTTATTTCTAATTGTAGGTATTCCACTTTCTAATAAATTCTGTAAAGATGTGAATTGATTTTGTGTGAATGTTGGAACTAATTGATTTTGAAAGCATATTTGTATTAGAGTTTTAGCGGTATCGGTTTCTTTATATTGCCAACCTTTTTCTTTACAAATAATTTTAATTACACTTTCAAATGCCTTTAAGCATTCTGTTAAACATTCTTTATTTCTTCCGTGTCTATAATGTCCGTGAGCCTTCAAATATTCTTCATTCGCGCCTTTAAATTTTTTATTAGATAGAATAGTTAACACCGGTTTAACGATTTCCGCATGAGTATAAGTAGAATCCAATCTGATTATTTCACCTGATTCAAATTGATAACCAACTCCATGTTCTTTAAACCTTTGATTTAATTCTTCAATAGCTTGATCTGGATTAATTTTTACAGTACTATAAAAATTATATTGAGTGTCGTTTCTTATTAAATTATCAATAATTTTAAAAGTCAATTCAACGATATCAATTATTTTTTCGTGTTCTAATGTCTGCAATAGAAAATTTAAAACAAATTCTTCGTATGTTTCTCTGCTATTAGCTTTTCCTAATGAGAACAATCCATATTCTCTACAAAGGGTTTCGTGAATGTACTTAAAAAGACTTTTTTCAGTATTTTGATGTCCATAAACGTTATTCCCTTTATCTACTCCTAATGCGTCTCTGATTATATGAATTATTTGAACTCTTAGAGATTCTGGAATATTTGTATATTGGAATACATCAGGAACTTCCCCTCTTAATTTCTTTTGTCTTTTTGAGAATATATTAAATATAGCCATTTTTTGTTTTTATTGTGCCTAACATATCATTAATCTCATGTTGCGCTTATATTTGCCTTGGACACTACTTTTAAATATGTGCCCCTTGAATGGTAAATATAGTTAAAGTTCTTTCTTTAACAAGCCAACAGGATTCAAGTGTTTGTGCTGGCTCAAATATGTATTATTTACTGGGCAAAATTTTCAATAATAATTGCTGGTACTCTGGAAAATCATGTGCACGAAATTTGCAGGTTAAGGGATAAAAAAGCCTCTTTTTGTATGGCAAACGGAAAGAATAAAAAAGGGCCTACATCTCTGCAAACCCTTGTCTACTCTAGCTCTCCCTCCTGGACTCGAACCAGGGACCCTCTGATTAACAGTCAGATGCTCTAACCAGCTGAGCTAAGGAAGAATCTTATTTTAGTGGGGCAAAAGTAATTATTAATACTGAATATGCAATATTTTAATAATTTTTATTCTGTCGCCGGCAACACTCTATTCGAGTCCTTCAAGGCTTTCGCTCAATAGCGTCTGAAAGAAATCAAGCAGTATTAAATCAAGGAGAATTTTGGCGGTTTGTTAAATCATGAATTAAAAAATTATTCCAGTTGTCCCAGGTCCACTGTCTTTTCCATATCGACAGGGAATTTTTTCTTAATAAACCAGAATTTAGAAACTTTCAAATCTCCCTTTAAACGAACTTTGGCCTTTCCTGATTTACTTATCATGGACATGTTCATTAAGCCGCCAAATATTAACTGGGTAAGGTTGGTTTCTATTTCAACCGTATAGGATTGATCCGATTTGCGGGGAATCCTTATCCTGTTTTTTAATTTGGCCTTACCCATAGGTGAGTTATTCATCAGAAGATCCATATCGGAAGTCTTTACAGAAAAGCCATATTTATTAGGATTTTTTATCTTAAAGGTAGCTATAACTACTAAAGAAATACCCTTTATTCCCGATAACTTTACGTTTTCAATATCACTAATAGTGAGTGGTTTGATTTCGGCACAAGAGGTAAGAAAAATTGCTATGAGTAGCAAAAGAAGATTTGTTCTGTTCATTCTTTTTATTTACAAAAATACATTTTTTGATTTAATAAAATCCAAGCTGCATACCTATTATGAAAGGAGGAAATTCATTATAAACAGCGTTTTTAAATAAAGGCATCAGCCGGTAGCCGGCTGTAAAAATATATTTATTAATTCCTAGACGGGCAAAAACAGTATAATTGTTGTACTCGACATATTTTAATTTTGTCGTTGTTACCTCCACTTCTGTCCCATTAGGTAAATCATCGTTGGTAACATGAGTAATCCAAAAATACCTGTTGTAAGCGATACCTATATCAAGGAATTTACCCATATAATTTCCTCTTTTTATATCAAAGTTTATTCTATTATAGAGAGCCAGTTCCAGAGAAGGGCAGCTAAGTGTTTCGCTTTTATGCTGTGTTCCGTCGGGGAATACTTTTCCAGCCGTTTGCGAAAGACTATAATTAGCGCCTTTATACCCGATATCAAAACCGAAAGAAGAAAGTCCGCTAATTTTCATTTTATATCGAATGCCGTAAGTAAATCCGCCCGATCTGCCATAGTTTATTTCTGATCCAGACATATTTTTACCGGCAACAAATCCATATCCTAAGTAAAAATGCAAAAAATGCTTTTTATTCGGACCAAAGTTCGATTCGGCAGTATCACTTACACTTTTGCTTAAAATAACGGTCTGTGCTCGATTTTCTGACAAACATAAAAATATAAAAACAAGGGTAATAATGCTTTCCTTTACGCTATTAAATTTTACAAACTGCATTTTAATTAATTATTTGAATTGAAGAGAATTGGTATACCCTTCGTAGTGAACTGTTATAGAATCATCCTGATCATAATCTGATTTTCTTAAGGAGAGTACTTCCTTTTGTTGTGTCAGCAAAACGTAATAGTTTTTAATCTCTCCCTTGCTATTCTGAATTGTATAATACAAATTTCGTTGTACCTCTACTTGCTGCGGACCAAAACTAAGGAAGCGATCATTTATTAAAACACTCAGAGAGGTGTCGGTGCTAACGAAATCGAAGGTGGGTTCAATAGTTTTTTTCCCCTTATTAATGAAATAATCTGCTTGTGGAATGCCATAGCCGTGCGCATAATCAAAATAGGGATACAAATGTCCTGATTGCTCAATTTCTTTATAGAGTTGCATATTACTCAGTTGACGATTCGTTTGCCAGGCACATGCTGCAAACCCTGCTACTAAAGGAGAAGCGAAGGACGTTCCACTAACATTTGAAAGCCCTTTTGAATCAATGGCCATGACTTCACCCAATGCACAAACATTTGGTTTTAAACGTTTATCTGCTGTAGGACCAATAGAACTAAATGAGATATGCACATCACTATATGGATCAATGCCTCCAACAGACAGAACACTATCTGCATCAGCAGGCGTTACAATAAACTTCCACGATGATGTACCTTCATTACCCGCTGCATTAACCACCAACATTCCTTTTCGGGTTGCTATGCTTGCAGCTTTTGCAACGAGACTTGTCCGACCATTCATGTCACTTGTAAAGTAACGTTGAAAAGTATACCCAAGAGAACTATTGATTATATCAGCCCCATTTTTATCAGCCCACTCTGCGGCTGCCAGCCAATTTTCTTCTTCAGAAAAAGGTTCGAAATCAGCATTTTCAACTCGAGCTAAAAGAAACTCAGCTCCTGTCGCCAAGCCAATATTAATATCTCCATACTTTCCGGCAATGCAGGATAAGACCATTGTGCCGTGTATATTATGAGCATATACTGAAGTTTTCCTTCTTACAAAATCATATGTTGATTTTATTCTGCCGTTCTTTCTAATATGTTCAAATGCCGGGTTATCGTCCACACCGGGGAATCCTGCATCAAAAACAGCAATACGCATACCTGTCCCATCAATGTTGTTTTTCTGAAATATATTTCCTTTCATTCTTTCTAATTGAAACTTCAACAATGCCATTGCCTCTAAAGACAGTTCCTTAGGAGCAGCATTGCTCATAAGGAACCCTCTTGAACTTTTCAGAAGCTCAACTTCATTTACAAAAGAAAGGTGCTTTACGTTTTCGATTTGTTCCTGAGAGGCATAAATAACAACGCCATTCAACCAGCGACTTACCACAGTAAGCGAATCTGCCATTGGCCTGATTGTCTTTACATAATAATCATTTACCGGCAGGTCGGAATAATCGTTGAGAGAAATTCCCATTCTTATTCTTCGCTCTATAGATTTAGGATCAAAATAAGTTGTCGGCTCAAAGACAGCCTTATCTTTATTGCAAAAATAAACGAAATATTTGAGGGGTTCGGGAGTCTGAGCTCTTAAGGCAATTGTCCCAAAAACATACCCTAAAAAAGCTATTCTTTTAATAAATCGCATCAAGAATTTTATATTTAGGTTGCAAGATAGAAAGAAATTTAGAAGCAATTTTCAATTAGTAAAACAATGACGCTGGATTAAACACAATATTAGTACCATTGCTTTAGAACGATAAAACAATCAGGACTAAAGAGCATCATGTTTCAAACACTAGTGATTTTATCCGCCTAAATGAATTGATATTTACCTCCCCATCAACGCCTCAATTTCATCCACTTCAACAGGAATATTAGCAGTTAAATCTACCGGGCCGGATTCGGTTATCAGAATATCATTCTCAATACGAATGCCCAATCCTTCTTCAGAAATATAAATGCCCGGTTCGCAGGTAAAGACCATGCCTGCTTTCATAGGTTCGTAGCGGTTTCCAATATCATGCACATCGAGCCCTAAAAAATGGGAAGCTCCATGATTGAAATATTTTTTATACAATTGCCAGGCAGTTCCGTCTTTTACTTGTTTGGCCACCTCTTCCGTATTTAATAAACCCAGCCCGATAAGTTCCTGTTCCATTACTTGTCCCACTTCTTTATTATATCCTTCGATGGTGTTGCCAACTACCAGCATAGATTTAGCAGCTTTCATGACACGCAGAACAGCCTCGTAAACCTGCCGTTGCCGTGTAGTGAATTTGCCATTAACAGGAATGGTACGGGTTAAATCGGCAGCGTAATTGGCATATTCAGCGCCGAAGTCCATAAGCGCCAAATCTCCGTCTTTGCATACCTGATTGTTGCGTACATAATGCAATACGCAAGCGTTAGAGCCGGATGCTATGATAGGGTAATAGGCATGTCCGTTAGCGCGGTTACGAACGAACTCGTGAATGATCTCGGCTTCAATTTCATATTCTGCAACACCTGGTTTTACAAAGTTTAATATTCTTCTAAAAGTTTTTTCAGTAATGTCGATAGCCGTTTGAATTTGCTTTATTTCTTCTGGCGATTTTATCGCTCTTAGCTTTGCCATAATGGGAGCACATCGTTCGTAAGAATGCAATGGAAACTTCGATTTAATTTCATTAGCAAAGCGAAGGTCCTTATAAGGCACGGCTGTTACAAAGCGGTCGTGTTCATTTAAGTTGAGGTAAATATTTTGTGCGTAGTGCATCACCAAATCAAACACAGCATTAAAATTGTCAGACCAGATAACTGTTTTAATTCCTGAAACTTCGCGGGCTCCTTCTGTACTGTATTTCTGACCTTCCCACATAGCGATGGTTTCATCCGTTTTTCTTATAAATAACACTTCTTTATAAGCAGGCACTGGCGAGTCAGGAAAAAGAATCAGAATAGTTTGTTCCTGATCTATTCCGGAAAGATAAAAAAGATCTGAATTCTGGCGGAAGGGAAAGGTACCATCAGCGCTACGAGGCATCTCGTCATTCGAATTAAAAATCGCCAGAGATTTTGGCTTTAATTCTCTCTCAAATCGCTGCCTGTTTTCGATGAACAGCTTTTTATCTATTGGTAGGTATTTCATATGCTTAATTCGTTAATTCGATGATTCGTTAATTTGAAATTATAATATTGTCTTGTCTTGCTAATTGGTAGAGTTTAATCAAATTAAAACAAATTTATAATTTTCAATTCAATAACAATTCTTTGAGACATTAACGAATCATCGAATTAACGAATTGTCAAATTAAATTCATTCCAACAACAGTCTCTTAACACTAGTTTCATTATCCGTTGTGATTTTCAAAAAATATACCCCTTTACATTTTCCCGTTAGATCAATAACCAGTTCATTATCGATCATTCGGTTAATAAATTCAGGTTCCTGACCTGTTATGGTTGTAAGGCTATACACGGATGCGCTTGTTGGATCTTTTAAATGAAGATTAAAAATTCCTTTTGAAGGGTTGGGATAAAGAATAGTTTCATTAATGGGAGTGAGATCTTCAATACTGCCTGTACTTATTACTGTCCATGTAATGCCATTGTCTTTAGATAGTAAAATCCCTTTGCTGGTGGCAGCGATTATTTCGTTTTCATTTGTTAACAGAGAATAAATTATAACGCCGGATATTCCCGTATTTACAGGTAACCATGAAGTACCATTATCGGTGGATTGAAATAAACCATTGGAAGTTCCCACAAATATTTTGGTAGTGTTAGAGGCAAAGCAAAATGTCTCGGAAAAGGACAATCCGGTATTAGACAAAGACCAACTGGCACCTTTATTATAAGATAAAAATACACCGTCAGGAGTGCTTGCAAAAACGTTAATTCCCATAGATCCGAATGCCAGAACATTGGTAGAGGTTAAGCCGTTACTTATTATCGACCAGAAGGCGCCGGTATCGGAAGATGCAAATGCGCCACTTGGAGTCCCCGCATAAACTGAAGTTCCATTTATGGCAAGTTGGGAAATATTCAAATCGGTTAAACCATTGTTCACAGCGAGCCATGAAGTTCCGTTGTTCTTTGATAGAAATACGCCTTCGTCTGTTGCAGCAAAAATGTTATTGCCATCCGAAACCAGAGAGTAAACATATAAACTCGTTAAGCCCGAGTTTACAGAGGTCCAGGTAGAGCCACTATCAGCGGAAAAATATATTCCGAAATATGTAGCAGCGAATAGATCATCTCCATTTACGGCAATTGCTCGTATGTTTTTATCCGATAAAGTATTGTTAGACGTCGACCAGGTGGTGCCGCCATCAGTGGAAAGGAATACTCCTTTATTCGTTCCGGCAAAAAGATTGGTGTTGTTTTGGGCCAGACAATTTACGAATCCAATCGGCACACTGTATATTCTGCGTAGTCGTGCATCTGCTTTCGGGAATCCCATCAAAAATAAAATCGAAATAAAAACTATATAATAATAAGTCTTGTTTTTATTCCTCATTTTATGCAGGCGTTTCTAATTCTTTCAGAGTTAACCATGCCATAAGCCCCATGCCTGTTTCGAGAGCGTTTTCATCGATATCAAAAGTGGGTGTATGAACAGACGAGGTGATGCCACGTGCTTCATTTCTAATACCCAAACGGTAAAAACAAGCGTTGATCTCCTGGGAGTAAAATGCGAAATCTTCTGCAGCCATCCATATATCGAGGTCTTGCACATTCTCTTTTCCTAAATAGTCTTCTGCATTCTTTCTGGCAGAGTCGGTCAGGTGTTCTTCGTTTACTAAAAATGGATACCCTTTAAGTATGTTAAACTCGCAGGTACCACCCATTCCTTCGGCAATGGATTCTGCCATTCTCTTAATTTTTACGTGCGCTTCTGCACGCCATTTTTCATTTAATGTACGAAAGGTGCCTTCCATTTTCACTTCTCCCGGGATAACATTCGTGGCGCCATTGGCAATCACTTTTCCAAAGGATAAGACAGTGGGAATATTCGGATTTCCAACCCTGCTTACAATCTGCTGTAAAGCTACAATGATATGAGCAGCAATCAGAACAGGATCTACGTTGAGATAGGGCATTGCAGCATGGCCGCCTTTGCCTTTTACTGTAACGTGTAATTCATCGGCCGAAGCCATATACATGCCTTTACGAAAACCTACTTTTCCGGCATCTATAAATGGCATAACATGTTGTCCGAAAATACCGGCGGGACTGGGATTTTCTAATACGCCTTCCTGGATCATTAAAGAGGCGCCGCCGGGAAATTTTTCTTCTCCGGGCTGAAAAATCAGTTTCACGGTTCCTTCAAATTCATTCTTCAGTTCAGATAAGATTAAGGCTGTCCCCAATAAAGAGGAAGTATGCACATCATGGCCACAAGCGTGCATTACGCCAATGTTTTGCGATTTATATTCAACGTCATTCGTCTCTGTTATCGGTAGTGCATCCATGTCTGCCCTTAAGGCAATTACTTTTTTGGAAGGATTTTTTCCTTCTATAAGTCCCACGATGCCGGTACCGGCAACTCCTGTTTTAAATGGAATATTAAATTGTTTTAACTTTTCAGCAACGAAAGCTGCGGTGTTAAATTCTTCAAAAGATAACTCAGGATGACTGTGCAAATAGCGCCTGTATTCAGTGATCTGTGCAAGTTTTTGTTTTGCTAATTGCTTTATTTTATCTTTCATTCCTAGTACTATTTTTAATTATCTTTTGAAATACTCTTCTTCTAATTCTAATGTTATTCAAAAACATAACGGATAGTTATGGCGGCTTTTTCCATCATTAGCTTCTTAATGGTTACTTCATAATAAGGATGTATATCAACTCCCAATGTAAGGGGTAATCTTTGAAACTTTCGTTCTAAACCTATAATAGCATCCGGGCCGACAGAGAATATCCTGGTATTACCCGAAGCATCTCCTGAGCCGAGAAGTACATAATCACTATAATATCCTCCATGTACACCTACACCATAGAAAAAATCAAAAGGATAACATAAGCTCTTAAAATAAGGCAATCTTTTTTGATGTTCATATAAGGCTGTAAACATATAACCAAAGATGTCTAAATTTCCTATCTGGTAGGAAGTAAGCATTAATTCTATAGCATTTCCTCTGTAACGATGTGAGAATTGTTTAAATGAAATTCCTGCAGGCGGCCCAGACCTTGCTCCTATGGCAGTGAAGTATTGAGCATCAGTCTTGTAAGAGCTTAATAAAAGGCAAACGAATAGTAACAAAATGAATGGTAGATTCTTCAACAAATAGTTTTTATTTATTAGTAACGAAAATACAATAAATAATTAAAAAAGGAAATTAATTTAAAAATCCAAACTCATGGATAGATAGAAAATACGAGGCCGCACAACTCCTTCTGCAACGCCCCAGGCCCAATCGGCGCGAATAAAATATCCCAAGATACGACTGCGTAGTCCCCATCCATATCCCGCAATTATCGGATCTCGCTGAGTAGTGAGGGTTATAACAAGAGGTGAGGCAGGAATAACTTGGCTGTTAACAGTATTGTTGCTCGAGTAGGGAGATATCCCGTTCCAGGCTGAACCCACATCTCCAAATCCAATCACCTGGAAGTTTCTAATAAAATCAGATTTAATGGGTCTGCTGTATAAGTAACGAAATATGGGGACTCTTAATTCAGAATTGACGACGACAAAGCTATTTCCATTTCGTATGTTTTGATAGAACCCCCGCATGTTAGTGGCTATTGCCTGATACGCGTAATTTTGCGATTGGTCTATATTGGTAGAATTGTCGAATTGAGGACCAGTAAGGAATTCATTGTCTACTCCTCCCATATAATAAATTAATTTCTCATATCCCAAAGAGGTGCTGGCAGCAAGCCTGTTCGCCCATATAATTTCCCTGTGTATTTTCAGATAATTCCTAAGGTCCAAACCTAAAACTACAAACGTTGTTTTTGGTTTATCTATTTGTTTAAATAATTCAGAAAAAACCTTAAATCGCGTACCATTGTTTAAATTCAAGCCTCTGTTAATAGTATTATCAAATACGTATTCAGCTTTTAAACCGCCCCAATGTGCTGTAATATTAGGTTCCATAAGGGTTTGTTTATCGGCAGATAAAAAAACTGTCCTGTCATTACGATAAGAAGCACTTCCACGAACGCCTGAAATATCACTAAAAGGCCATTTATTGACGTATTTTATTTCAAAGGTCCTGATTCTGGAAATGTAGTCGCTATAAACCAATTCCCTGCCTCCTTGGTAAAACAGTAGTTGTTTGTCAAGCCTTTTTTTAAGGTTTTCGTAATTAAAAAAATACTCATTGCCCTTTAGATTATAAGACAGACGAACGCCACCTGACATTCGATAATCTTCTAATAAATCGCTAATTCCAATTTTAAGAAAAGCATTTAGTGGAGGATTGAAATAAGTTCCGCCTCCAGAATAGGTCTGGTAAGCAGAATTTAAAAGACTATTGTCCAACTGGGTTACTATATAGTTTGTAGAAAAGGCAGTTTCGTAAATTCTTAATTTAGGAAGTTTAAATTCATCTTTTTTTACGGATAAGCTATCATGCGCTATTGGCACCGGTTCAACTTTTTCTGCTTTCTTTTTTTTCTTCTTTTTTGACTTTGGCAAATCATTTTGAAAAACATAATTATTGATATCAATTGCATTTGAATCGGCGACTGCCGGCTTGTCTTCCTGATCAACGGAAATATTTGTGATTTTCGGTAATCGTACTGAGTCTGGTTGTATGACAATATCCGGTCCGGCTTCTTTTCTTGCCGCCAGCTTAACCGCACTATTTTGATATTCTGTATTCGGAAGTTCTTCTAAAGCTAAAGGAATAATTTTTTCTGAAAGGTTGGATAGATGCATGGTGTATTTGCCCTTAGAATAAATTGTTTCTGCATATTTATTCTTTTTGGTATTAACATCATAAGAAATGATATTCCTTGAATAATCAGTGACAGGCTTTGTCGTAGTAACAAAACGGTAATGTTCAACCGTATCAACAAAACTTATAGCGCTATCCAACTGGGCCTTATATCGATTTACAATCCCATTATTATCACTTAAAAATAAAATATTTGCACTGTCAAGGGGCATCGGCTGGCTTTCGTTGGCCATGGGAGTATTTGTTACCCGTTTAAGTATTGGCGAACGGGTCGAATAATCATAAATAAAAATATTGGTATTGTTATTAGCAGGCAGGGTATCGCTTTTATCAATGTTGAGCGTGTCATTAATCCTATTGGAACTAAATACTATTTGCCTTGATCTGGCCATAAATTTAGGGTTGAAGTCATCATAAAAATCTTTGGTGAGCTGCTCGTAAGTATGTGTTCTCAGATTGTATACATAAATATCCGATTGACTTTTTATAACTGCAGAAAGTACCAGGTTCATGCCGTCATCAGAATAAGAAGCATCTAAGACTTTTTCAAAATTAAGCAAAGGGCTTTCCTCATATTTTTTAGTATCGACATTATAGTTTCCTAAAAATATTTTTCCTCTTCTTTCCCTTATAACAGTTAATAATTTTCCACTTGGATGCCAGGTAAGCAAAGGAAACGATTGATCTGTTTCCTGAACAATGGTTTTATATCCGCCTTTTTTAATCCGTTTTCGTTTTTTTCTTTCGGGCTCGTACATCCATATTTTGTATTTGCCTATCTGATTGGTGGTATAGGCAACATGTTTGCCATCCGGGCTAATTTTAAGCTGGGAATAAATAAATTTGGCTTTGGATTTTATAATAGGCTTTTCTAACGGAAGGGTGCGTGTGCTATCAGCGTTTCCATATTTTTTTTCATAGTATTCAATCCAGGCGGCAGTAAGATACTTGAGAGGGCTGCCCAGTACAAATAAAAAGCCACTTTCCGTATTTTTATTGATACGTGTCATGTATACAATATTTGCAATGGCAGACTCTCCATAGGTATCCGCAATATATTTCCATATTGAATGGCCGGCATAGATAGCATCAGGTCCGTTGAGTCTGTTAAATTTTTTGTAACGGCCGGACAAGACACCATCTCTTACCCTGTTATCAATGGTAACATTCCATTTGTTAGAAAAATAAGAAATAAGACCCTGAACGTACCATTCGGGAAGATTTAACATGGCCGCATTTTGAAGCAGATCTTTTATGTCGCCGCCATACAATAGTTCATTAACTTCTATCTGGGCAATTCCTTTTCTTATTTGTTGTTTAAACTTTTCATGATCTCCATCAAAGTATAAAAGAATCTTTCTTCCAACAATATTGGTTACTCCTCCCGTATTGTATTGTTCATCCGGCTGTAGCCCGATATTGCTTTGTTTTAAGTCCGATAATTTATTGAAGACAAAAAATTGAATACGTCCATCCATCCTAAAATCAAGTGATTTTTCAATGTCTTCTTTTTCTTTTATGGCCGTTTTCGCAGTAAATATGGATAAGTCTTTTTCTCCATAATAATAAATATCGAATTCGTTGAAGCGATAAAAGTTCCAAAACCAATGGTTGTATTGAACCCTGTTTTTCCCAAAACTCATTTGCATACCACTGGAAAATTGAGCTTTAGAAATAATTGGAGAGAGAATGAAAAGCAGAAGCAATAACCCTTTCACGAATAAAAGTGAAATGGTTAATGTAGCGCTTTTATGAGCATATATATAATTAAACGGATTGCCTTGCACTTAAAAAGAATTCTTAATCAAAGCGAAATTAACGATATTTTTTCAATAATAGTAATATGATTCATGATTGCTTTGGTATTTTTGTCCAACAAATAAAATAGGTATGATTTCTATAGCTTTATTTACGTTTAATTCTTTCCAGGAAAATACGTATGTTTTGTATGATGAGACAAAGCAATGCATCATTATTGATCCCGGATGTTATACTCCCGAAGAAAGAGCGGAATTAATTGGATTTATTGAACAAGAAGGCTTGATGCCGGTTAAATTAATAAACACCCATTGTCACATTGACCATGTATTAGGGAATAAATTTATTGCGGATAAATATCAATTAAAGTTAGAGATGCATGCGCTTGATATTCCTACTTTGCACGCCGTGCCAACATACGGTCAAAAATGGGGAATATTTGCGGAGCCATCACCCGAGCCTGAAATATTATTGGAGGAAGGCAACACAGTAACATTTGGGAACTCCACGCTTGAAGTATTATTTACACCCGGACATTCAAATGGGAGTATTTCTTTTTATTGCCGGAAGGATCGTTTTGTAATAGTCGGGGATGTTCTTTTTTATCAAAGTATTGGCCGCACAGATATACCCGGTGGCAACTTCGATACCCTTATTCAGAGTATAAGAGAAAAACTATTTATTTTGGAAAATAGTACAAAAGTATATCCCGGTCATGGTCCGTCAACGGCTATTGGTTTTGAAAAAGAACACAATCCTTTTTTGTAAAATAAATTGTAGATTCAAAAAAAATTCATGAGATATTCATTTTAAATTTTTACTTTTGATTTAAATAACAATACTAAAAATTAAAACTATGAAAAAGATTGCTGTATTATCTGTTGCCGTATTATTTGCAACAATTGTATTTGCTGAAAAAGGTATTAAATTAAATACCCGTCAAACAGAGCCTACTGAGCAAAAAGCCGATAAGGACAAAAAAACGAAGACCAACGAAGAAGGTAAAGATGGTCAAAAAGCAGGTGGTGCTAAACACGCGGGTGGCAAACATGCAGGAGGTAAACATACAGGAAGTAAAGAAAAAAAAGAGAAGAAAGAAGAGATTAAAAAATAAAAAAATCCCCGGATTTCTCCGGGGATTTTTTTTAAGTAAATTTTAGTTGTCCTTCATTTTCTTTTAGTAAACCAAAAGGTTCATCTTTTAGGATGAAGCATCCGTCAAGATCAACATAATCAACTCCATTGCAAAGATGCATGGCAGAAGAAATTCCTAACGATGTTTCTATCATGCAGCCAATCATGATTTTCATTCCATTTTTTCGTGCAGCATTCAAAATGGATAATCCGTTCAGATAACCACCGGCTTTCATCAGTTTCATGTTGACCCCGTCAAATTGTTTTTTCAAAAGTCCAAAATCTGCCGTAGCAATTATGGATTCATCAGCCATCAGCTCAAATAAAGAATATTTTTTAAGATACATATATTCTTCGTTATGAGATGAGGGGAGAGGTTGTTCAATAAACCGGATGTTGATTTTTTTTACCTGTTCCATAAACCGGATGAGGTCTTCCACATTTTTCCAGTCTTCGTTAGCGTCTACCATCAAAGGTTGCGGAATGTATTTGCTAACTTCTTTTATGGTATCAAATCCTTTCTCCCGGTTGACTTTTATTTTGATATGCTTAAACCTTGATAAATCGTTGTTTTTAATAAAATCCTGAATACTCCCGATCTCCATTATAGGAAGAGTGTAGGCCGTGTTAATCAGAACAGGAGGCTTTATATTCAGAAGATTGTAAATGGTGATTTTATCACGTTTGCATAGATAATGGATAAACGCAGATTCTATTCCAAAGCGAAGAGAATTGCAAACAACTACTTTGTTAAGATGTTGTTGTAACTCTTCAACGGAAGCTATCTGAAAAGGAATTACGGATAAAAATTTTATAAATTGCTCCTTAATTAATTCCGGTGATTCGTTGTAACGGCTATTGGGGGCTACTTCTCCAATGCCGGAATAGTTTTCATCCGCTATTCGAATAATAAAGTTAGTTTTAAAATCGGACGTATTTCGCGATATTTTCCACGTATACTTAAGTTCCAGATGCTTTTCTTCAATCGTCCAGTTATGTTGCATTTGGAATTCTTTATTTTTAATCTGTGTAATCCGTGGTGTAAAATATTACGAAGGAATAATTAATTTATACCCTTTCCCATGAATGGTCATGATCTCAATCCGGGGATCCTCTCTAAGTAATTTACGCAGTTTACTTAAAAAAACATCCATGCTTCGTCCATTAAAATAATTGTCGTCTTTCCATATTTTTAAAAGAGCTTCATCCCTTTCCAACACTTCATTTGCACGAAGACATAACAACTTTAACAACTCTGCTTCTTTGGTAGATAACTTGTGTCGCTCATCTCCATGGGTTAACAGTTGAAGCCCATAGTTGAACGTGTATATTCCTAAAGTAAAGATTTTTGGCTCTACTGGTGTTTCTACAATTTTTGTTCTTTTAAGCACCGCTTTTATCCGCATCATAAGCTCGTCGATGCTAAATGGTTTGGTTATGTAATCGTCTCCGCCTAAAGTATATCCTTCTATCTTATCTTGTATCATTCCTTTTGCTGTCGCAAAAATTACAGGCACATCTTTGTTTACTTTTCGAATATCTTTCAGCAGATTGAACCCGTCTTTCTTTGGCATCATTACATCAAACACACAGAGATCGTAATGTGTTTTTAAGAATTCGCCAAGGCCCTGTTCTCCGTCGCTGCATAAAGTTACTTTATAACCGCCTTTCAACTGAAGGGATTCCTGTAAGACCATCCCTAAATTGGGATCATCTTCTACTAATAAAATTTTGGTTTGCATATATAGTTTAACGTTGTTTTAAATTAGTATTTTGTTTAAAAGGTAAAAGTATTTCGAACCGGCTTCCTTTGCCAATTTCACTTTTTACCTTTATAGAACCGTTTAACATGTCAATTATTTTTTTCACATAACTTAAACCCAATCCAAAGCCTTTAACATTATGCAGGTTGCCTGTTGGTACCCTGTAAAACTTTTCAAATATACTTTTTTGTTGCTCCCTGCTCATGCCCATTCCGGCATCTTCCACTACAAGTAATACGCAATTGTCAGCGTCTTCCGTGCTAATCGTAATGGACGGTTTGTCTACGCTGTATTTAATTGCATTATCCAATAAATTATAAAGAACGTTAGAAAAATGAAGTTCATCTAATTGTAGACTTTCATTGCTCCCGTTGAGCTTACAAACAATGTGGCCCTGTTTATTTTCTACTTGAATGTATATGCTTTCTACAACTTTTTTTATTAATTGATGGAGGTTAACTTCGTTCAACTGTAATTTAAAATCTTCTTTTTCCATGGCTGCTATTTTGAGCACTCTCTCCACCTGAAGGCCTATTCTGTTGTTTTCTTCAAAAATAATATGGGCAAGGCGATGCAGCCGTGAACTGTCATTAATGATGGCAGGATCTTTTAAGGCTTCACTTGCCAGCAATATAGTAGATACAGGCGTTTTAAATTCGTGCGTCATATTATTGATAAAGTCGGTCTTCATTTCAGATATTTTTTTTTGCTTCAAAACATTTGACAGGGTATATGAAAAACTTAAAATAATAAGAAGGATTAATCCTACAGACAAACTCAAAACGAAGGCCATTTGTTTAAAAAGGAAATTATTTTTCGTAGGAAAAAACAATGTTAAGTGATCGGTATTTTGAAAAAAATCATTAGAGAAAAGAGCCGTTTTATAAGGTGATTCTTTTAGTTGATTAATAAGGCTGGTATCAGAACAAAAAATAATAGAATCGCTTTTTGGATTTAAAACGCCAAAAGCAAAATCAATGATAATGCCATTATTTTGTAATGCTTTTCGCAGTATAGAATCTAAGGCCGAAGGATTAATAAGATCCAGGCTATTCTTATTGCCTAATGAAAAGTCCATTACCAAACCTCGAATAATCTCTGCTTTATTCAGTGCAGTTTCTATAGAATCAAAGAAACTTTTTAATAAACGATTTTTAACGGGCAACTCTGAAAGTTTATTATGAGTCCTTTCAACAGGATACTTGAAATCTTTATTCCGAAAGAAAATTTGTTTTTCACTTTCTTCAATCTTAATTTCTTTTTTATATCGCTGATTCTTGTATTCTTTAACAAGGATTTTTTTCTGATATTGACTGCTTCTTGTCGTCAGGCTGTCTTGATGAATATTGGTTCTTTTTTCATTTTGAACTATTTTAAATTCCTCATTGTCATTCAGGATTTCAGCCTGTTTGTTTTTTGTGGAATCCAGTAATTGAGTAACCAGCATATTCGCCGCAATTCTTTTTTCAAGCGTCTTAACCGCCGACCTTAAAGAGCTATTAACATTCTCGTTAAACTGGCGTTCCTGGAGTTTTAAATCGTTCGATATCCAATAAAACTGAATCAGTATCAGCCCAACAAGACTAATGCTCATCAAAATAATAATATATCGTATTCCTGATTTGTTCATTTTTTATTTACCATTTAAGCAATCACAATTTCTTCTTTGAGTGAAACACTCATGATCGTGCCGCTCAAAAAAGGATATGAATCCGCCTCAGGCGGAGAGTGTTCCATGAGACCAATTTAATACAATTATTTGCGAATGAAAAATCAATCTCCAATTTTGCCCATAAAATCAGAGTCTTGCCACAAATTAAGTCCGCTTCAAAAACAAAAATAAATAAAATTGAAAGAATGCCGGGTCTTTAACATCTTTTAACTCCCATTAACCTTTAATTAACACAGATCATATATTCTCAACAATACTTTTGAAGCATAAAAATTAAAAAAGAAGGGAGCATTTATGGAATCACCATTAAGCATAAAAATTTTCAGATTAATGATTTCATTATTAATTATTTGGTTGGCGTATCATTACTCGATGCCTACTAATTATGACAAGCTCCAGAGTTCTGGTAGAATTAGTAAAATAAGTTCTAATCCGGCAGTTTCTTTCAAAAAAAATTTTAATAGTTGATTTGTTTGTTTCAACAAGGTCGTCTTAAGAAGACGGCCTTGTTTTTATAAACTGGGATTGTCACAAAAATTTTCAATCTTGCAGTCATTCTGATCCGCCTCAGGCGGACAGCATGACTAGCCACTGCTTATAGCACAATCTCTAAGGAATAGTTTTTAATTAATTCTCCGCCAATTTTCTTTTACTATTTTTGTACTTCAAAATCCATCCAAAATGCTTGCCAAAGCACATAAACAAATCGTAATTTGGTTGTTAACCGGTTGTACTCTAATTGCTGCAATGGTAGTAATTGGTGGCATAACCCGTTTAACCGGATCCGGACTTTCTATAACAGAATGGAAAGTAATCATGGGAGCTTTACCACCTTTCAATCAAAATGACTGGCAAATTGTGTATGAAAAATACCAGCAATCACCACAGTTTTTAAAGGTGAATTTTAATATGGGTCTCGATGAATTTAAGGGAATATTCTGGTGGGAATATATTCATCGTCTCTTAGGAAGATTAATCGGCATTGTCTTTCTTATTCCTTTTGTTTATTTTTTAGTTACAGGAAAATTTCGCGAAAAAGGGCTGACAAAAAAGTTAGTCGTTCTCTTTTTATTAGGCGCTTTCCAGGGTTTTTTAGGTTGGTTCATGGTGAAAAGCGGATTGCAGGACAATCCTCATGTAAGTCATTACAGGCTGGCTGCCCATTTAATAACAGCATTTTTTGTTTATGGATTTACCTTTTGGTTTGCATTGGGATTACTGTATCCGAAAAGTTCAGATCAGGCAGTAGAGCCAGATACAAAAAAACTTAAGTCACTTTCTCTTGTCCTATTTTTTGTGTTGATTGTGCAAATTATATACGGAGCATTTGTTGCCGGATTAAAGGCAGGCAGAATATACAATACCTGGCCTAAAATGGGACAATTATGGATCCCGGAAGGGCTGGTAAGTATTCAACCCACTTGGATAAATTTTTTCGAAAACTTAGTCACCATACAATTTATTCATCGCACGATTGCCATCATTTTGGTTATCCTGACAGGGGCTATTTGGTATGTGTCTAAAAATCTTTCAACTACCAAACAGCGATTCGCAATTTATCTTCTTATTGCAGCCGTTTCATTGCAATTTATTATTGGCGTTTTCACGTTGCTTTACGCTGCTCCAATTACGTTAGCAGTGCTTCATCAGGCGGGTGCCTTAGTACTCTTTACAACAACCATCTTCTTGAATCACCGGTTAAGATAAATTTTTTATGTAGTTTTATGCTGCGTATTTATCGCCCATTATGAAAGTATTAAAAAGTCTCCTTGTTCTCGTTCCGCTTACCTTTTCCACTATTCATTCGTTTGCGCAATATAAATTTGTAAAAAACGGCGATTTTTATTTTTCGTGGGGATACAACACGGAATGGTATAGCAAAAGCGATCTATATATTAATCAACCTGAATTAAAGAATGATTATGCTTTTAAAGATATAAATGCAAAAGATCACATTGGCTGGGACAAGTTATTTCAACGTGCTTTATCCATTCCACAATATAATTACAGGCTTGGATATTTTTTTAACGAAGCCCAGGATTTGGCATTTGAAATTAATTTCGATCATACCAAATACATTGTAAGTAATAATCAAACCGTAAATGTTGCAGGAAAGATGAATGGAGCAGCCGTTAATTCATCTGTATTAATTACCGATTCAGTATTAGTTTATTTTCTAAATAATGGAGCCAATTTTCTTCTTTTCAACCTTGTTAAAAAGAAAAACATTTACAGCTCACCTTCTTCCAACTTTAAATTATGTGCACTCTTAAAGGGTGGAGTAGGTCCTGTTATACCGCATGTAGAAAATGTTATTTACGGAAAAAGAAATGTACCTCATTTTCAAGTTGGGGGTTGGAATACAGGTTTGGAAGGCGCTATAAAAATGACCTTGTTTAAATACGCTTTCGTTGAGTTTTGTAACAAGCTGGATTATGCCCGATATGCCAATTTGAGAATATACAACGGTCTGGCCAGACAAAGTTTTTTTACGTATGAGATAATTTTAAATTTAGGAATTACTTTTCCATGCGGGCAAAAGAAATCTAACAATTCACCTCAAATTTCTTCTCCAAAAGGAGAGTAGCGCCGATTAAAACCAGCTCATCAGGTGAAATCAAAGCAGCTAATTTAGCTTCTATTGACGTTTAACTCCCTCTGGAGTTTTACGATTTTTTATCTACTACCAACAAAATTATTCCTCCTGCCAATAATACACCCCCAATAATGGGAGGCCAGTTAACAGTATGTGTTTTTTCTTTAGTTATTTCTAATGGGCCCAAATCTACTACTTTTTCTTTAGTTGTAAATGTGAATCCTGTATAAAGCAGCGCGATGGCTCCAATAACGATAAGAACAATACCAGTATTTTTCATAGCTTTAATTTTTAATGGTTAAAAGAATACAAGATGTTCTTGCCAGAATCTAATATCGTACCTTCTACCATTAAAATGTTTAATTTTTCTTAAACAAACGATATTGCTAACTCAACCATTGATTGCATGTAAAAACCTTATTTGTAAGAATTGGGGAATTAAAAAGAATGGGGAAAAATTTCTTCAATTAGTCTTCGTATATGATTTCGGAATATTTTTCTACAACACCAATTACCCTGAATTCTGTTCTCCTGTTCATTTGACGCCCATCAGGATTATCAGAACCATCGGCATTACTATTCAATGCAATAGGTTTTGTTTCACCGTATCCTTTGGCAACCAGCCTGTCTTTTCCTATGCCTTTACTAATTAGATAATTCACTACGCTCTCTGCTCTTTGCTGTGAGAGTTTAAGATTATATCCATCAGAACCTTTACTATCAGTATGTGAGCTGAGCTCTACTATAATTTGAGGATTTTCGATTAATAAAACAAACAAAGTGGTGTCGATTGTTATTTTTGCCGCGTCTGTCAAAAAATATTTATCAAAAGGATAATAAATGTTTTTTACGATAACCGGTCCCTTTGGAATTTGACTAATACTAATTGAATTTCTGATCGTATCCGAAGTGAACTTGTTTTTTGTTGAAATGGAAAATTTTTTATTGAAATAACCTTTCGAATTTACTATTACGCGATATTCATTTCCCTGCTCTAATTTAAAAAAGTATTCTCCTTTAGTATTTGTTGTATCATTTTTAATAAAAATCTCTTCATTGTTATTGTCTACAAGATAAAGTGAGACAGTAGCATTTGGAAGTGACTTAAGCATTCTTTGATTCTCCTTTTTAATTGAAGGAGATTTACTGGTGTCCGCTTTCACTGAACCTGAATAATTATCCAAATATTTTACAGAGCCGCTGTCTGGTACTTCCATAACTGTTCCGGCTGCTGCTAAATGTATATATTGAGATAATTTAAAAGAATATATGTCATCACAACATGTGGCACTTTTCAAAGCTATACCGCCCTCTCGATTAGATACCCAAAAGCCGCCTTCCTGATTTTTATTTACTACATAATAAATATCATCTACGCTTGAGTTAATGGGCGATCCTGCATTTGCCGGCACTGACCAGTTATTCAGTTCCCCTGTACTTTTAAACACATCTAACCCTCCTATTCCCGGCCATCCGTCTGAACTAAAATAAATCGCATGTGTTTCTATATTATAAAATGGAGTAAACTCGTTACCTATCGTGTTAATTTTTCCTCCAGCATTTTTAGACGGCCCGTATATCTTTTTCTTAGAATTATAGATCGAATACCAGATATCCGTCCCCCCCTTGCCTTTTGGCCGGTCAGAAATGAAATAAAGCACTTCATAATTGTTTTTTGATTCAACCCCTACGGTAGGTTGTGTACTGGAAAATTTAGGATCATTAATTGACTCATCCATTTTAACAGGTTCTGTCCATGCATTATTTAAGAAATTGCTTACATAAATTGCACAGATCATTTTATTTTGCCAATTGAAAGCGCATCTTGTAAAATAAAAACGCTTGCCATCAGGGGAATATGCTCCATTTCCTGTTTGCTCTGTTTCTATATTAAAAGCTCCCGGAAAGCGTATGCCCCCTTTCCACTTATCGCCGATTTTTTTTGCGAGATAAAACTGGCGTACGGGCATCTTTACGGAATCTCCTGTAGAATAATGTTCAATCGAGTCGGCCCTCAAAGAAGCATATAGTAAGGTCGAGTCATTAATCGGAAAGGGAGAGAATTCAACATGTGCTTTATTGATTGATGTATCAAGATGTGTCATTGCCAGTTTTAAGGGATGCTCTATTAACTCTTTTGTTATATCACAACCTGCAACTTCATTCTTCGCAAGCTTCTTGTATATTTTATTGTCCTTATCTTTGTTTTTAGCAAACTCTTTACTGAATTTTAAAAAGTTTTCTTTTGCTTTAATATAATTGCCATTCATTTTGAGCATCAATGCGTAGTAAAACAACCCTCTTACATACTCCTCAGTATCTCCGTTATAACATTTTAAATAAAGAGGCTCTGCCTTTTTATAGTCTCTGGCCTTACGATACAAATCGGCTAATTTAAAAGCAACGGTATAATTCTCCGGCTTTAATTCGCAATAACGCTCGTAATAATTAATGGCAGAATAAATATCTCCTAATCTCACTGCATTTCTACCAACATTTTTTAATTGCCATGGCTTTAATGTTGAAATGCTTGACTCGGGTTGGGAATACAGAAAGTTCACGAAAAGCATAAACATGCCTGACAAAAGAAGCAATGGCCTAACTAAATTTTTTAACATAAAAGTAAAAAAAGAATGTTTAGTACCTGTCACAAGGAATCGCTATTTTTTCCAACACCGTACTCAGACTTGTATAAATTATTGAAATCTCAAGGCCTCCTAGATAATTCGATGCGACATGCAAATCTGATATATTATAGTCATAACTTACTCCTATATCTAAGCCCTTAAAATTAACGCCGGCAATTGCAGCAAAGGCATCTGTATTTCTATTTATTCCATCTCTTAATAATACCCCCGCAAAAACCGACTTTGCTCTAATTTTATTCTGTGGTAGGTTGTATCCCACGTTAGTTCCTAAAACATAATCTGTGGCGCCTGTTGTCCCCATAAGAAGTAAGTTAGGAAGTAAAAAAAACTTTTTGGAGAGATCCACCCTCCCTCCAAGAGTAAATATTTTCCGGGTATGTAGATCATTCGCATTCGTGAAAAATGTTTCTCTTGGCAGATTGATATGAAATAATGCCAATCCAGCTTCCACGCTAAATTTATTAAACTTTTTCCCCCATATTATTCCCGTATTCATATCCACATATGATAATTGCTGGCTGTTTACCGTTTCATTATTGGACATTTGAGAATTGAAATGGCCTATTTCATTATCATATTGATCGGGGAAAGTTAAATTATCGATAGAAAAGTTTTTTTGAACATAGCCCACTTGGTATCCCACATGTAACGTATGTCCGTTTATTGTTTTATGATAGGCCCCGGACAAATAAATTTTATTAACTTTCAACAAGGCGTCACCTGATTTGTCTGAAATAAAAATTAAACCTCCACTAATGTTTTCATTATACAAATAAAACTGACGATCGTATGCAATTGCATTCGTTAGAAAAGGAGTGGTAATCGATTCCCATTGACGTCTGTAATTATTCATTATTCTCCAGTCGCCAACATAATTACCCGTATTAGCAGGGTTAAGCGATAATGGCGACGCATAGAACTGGGAAAAGTGAATATCCTGCCCAAATAAAAAAGGTTGTACCGCCAGAAAGAAAACAAAAGTTAAAAATATTCTCAATTATATTATATTTTTAGATCTTTGAAAAGATAAAAGTAATACATTTACTCATCCATAAAAACAATAATAAATAAATTCTAAATTAGAAAGTGAAAAATTTTAAAATACTGCTTTTCAGTTCTCTTTTAATTTTATCGAACACTTTTTTAAAAGCACAAGTTAAAGCTGATTTCACATCAGATATTACTTCCGGATGTAGTCCGTTATCCATTAATTTACGGGATTTATCCACCGGAACCATTACCTCTAGGAAATGGACTTTTGGCAATGGAAACTCTTCAACCATAAAAAATCCATCTGCAACATATGCTGTTCCTGGTAAATATACCGTAACATTAACCGTTTCGAATGGCACAATTACAAATACAAAAACCACAACTAATTATATTACAGTTTTTGCTAATCCTACCGCTAATTTTACCGCCACTCCTCCCACTTTCGGATGCTTTCCCTTTACCGTTTTATTCAATGATCTTTCTGTGCGAGGTGATGCGGCAATTAATCAATGGATTTGGGATTTTGGAGATGGCACCACAAGCAACAATTCCAATCCAACACATACTTATACCCTGGCCGGTTCTTTTCCTGTTTCTCTGCAAATTATTGATGCCAACGGTTGTGGAAGCACCAAGTCTTTCAATCAATTGATAAATGTATCCAATCCCCCAAAAGCAGGTTTTACTTCGGCAAGTATCTTAACCGCCTGTGTTCCACCTCTAAACGTCGTATTTTCTAATACCTCTATCAGCACAGGAAAGTTAACTTATGTTTGGAATTTTGGTGATGGGAGTACGTCCACGTTACTAAGTCCCAGCCACTCTTATACAACCTATGGAGCTTTTACAGTGAAGTTAACTGTAAGTGATACCAATGGATGCAGCGACGTATTAATTATGCCGGCTTATGTGAATGTGAACAAAGTTGTTGCGGCCTTTGTTCCTTCTAAAAAAGTTGTCTGTAAAGGAGATGTTGTTACTTTCACCAATACCTCCACCGGAACCACTGGCAATGCATGGGCCTTTGGTGATGGCAGCAGCTCCACTGCAACTAATCCTAATCACACATATGCGCTTCCCGGTAAATACCCTGTTAGCTTAATTGCCTCCAACGGTACTTCGTGTAAAGACACTCGTGTAGATACAATTGTAGTGGAGGATGTTATTGCAAAGTTTACCCAGGATATAAGATACGGATGCCAGGCTCCTTTGACGGTTACATACACGGATCAATCATCCACAAATGTCGTAGCCTGGGAGTGGAGCTTTGGAGATCCTTATAATACTTCAACATCTACTCTCCAAAATCCCACTCGTACTTACAGTGGTAAAAATAATTTAGGAGCAATAATTTATAATACCTTAATTACTTATCCTACTTTATTAACAGTAACCAGCGCAAATGGTTGTAAAAGTACTTATACCAGTATTGTTAAATTATTTATTGTAAAAGCTGCTTTTACAGCTGATCCGATGAAAGGCTGTGCTCCATTAACGGTTAAATTTACTGATACCACAGTACCTAAGGATTCTATTGCCGGTTATGCATGGAATTTTGGCGATGGCAATACCTCTGTTCAAGAGAATCCCACAAATATTTTCATTTCAGAAGGTATATATAAGGTGAAATTAATTATTACCACCAAATCTGGTTGTACATCATTGGATAGTTTGACAATAAGAGTCGGATCAAAACCACATGCCGACTTTACGATTAGCACAGATACTTCCTGTGCATCGGACAAGGTTCAATTTACGGATCTCTCTAAAGACCCTACTCAAGTAGATGAATGGATATGGTCGTTCGGCGACAACACGGGAAGCGGAGTGCGTAATCCCTTACATGCATATATAGATACAGGGTATATGAATGTTACACTCATCGTTGGGTATCATGGGTGTTATGATACTTTAACAAAACCAAAGCTGATCTATATTTTAGGACCTGTCACAACGATTGCTACCCAGATGGATTGTAAAAGCCCCCTGGTTTACAACTTTACCAGTACCATAAAAGCAGCACACCGATGGTATTGGTACTTTGGCGATGGCACGAGTGATTCCTCCATGACTGTCAACCCGACACACTCGTATCCTTCTGTGAATCCCAGTAAAGATTATACGGTGACACTCATCTCTTTTAATGATAGTACCTATTGTCAATATGAGTCAAAGCTCAACATCAGCGTAAGGGAAATAAAGGCTGTTCTTACTATAAATCCTAAAATCGGATGTGCTCCACTACAAATTAATGCCATAAGCGGTTCTCGGGATGCGAAATACTTTACATGGATATGGGGCGATGGTAGTAATAACGGCAATTGTATCAATTCTCCATCCTGTAAATGTGTCGACCCTTCCTGTGCATCGTTGTTTACAACCCATACTTATTTAACAGCAGGCAAATATAAACCCCAGCTTATCGTTTCAGATGTGAACGGGTGTAAAGATACTGCTCAAGCCTATGTGGGTGTTTTTAAACCTAAGGTTGATTTTCTATTTACCCCGCTTACCGGATGTGTACCAGCAACGTTTAATTTTACAGATAAAACCATTTCTGACACAACAGAAACAAAATGGTCCTGGGATTTTGGTGACAATACCTCTGCAACAGATACGAACCCCAGCCATACTTATCTACAACCTGGAAATAAAATCGTTACATTGATAATAAAAGACATAATAGGATGCTATGATACAATGATCAAAAAAAATATAAATGTAACCCAGCCAATAGCCGATTTTTCTACAAACAGCGATCGGATGTTGTGTGCAGGAGAATCTGTTACATTTACCAACCTGGCCTCCGGAGTCAATCTCGTTTCTTATATCTGGAATTTTGGTGATGGCAGTGCTCTTTTAACAACTAGTACTCTTACTCACCCGATACATCAATATAAAGACACGGGTGCCTTTACAGTTTCTTTAACTGTGATAGAATCAAACGGATGCAGCGCAACAAAAACATTCAATAAATATATAGATGTTCAAGCCAAGCCTGATCCTCAATTTATTGCTGACATAACAGAATTCAATTGTTATCCCGTATTAATTAATTTTACGGATACTTCTAATGCCAGGTACATTCAAAGCTGGCTTTGGGATTTTGGTGATAACAAGGCAGGATCGGATAAACAAAATCCCGTGCATAATTATACCGTACCGGATACTTATAGTGTAAGACTTACGCTCACTACTACCTACGGCTGTACAGATACGATTATTAAAACCAATTATATTAAGATCGGTGGCCCTGTTGCTGATTATTCTATATCACGAGATACTGTTTGTAAAGATGGAGACATCATTTTTAAAGTAACAACAAAGAATGATTATGCTTATTCGTTTCAATGGGATTTTGGAGATGGATCTCCCTTTGGAAGTGGCTTGCAGGTAACCCATACATATACAGAAGTAGGCACATTGTTTCCCCGATTAATTTATGCTGATTCAGCCGGTACTTGTCCAAAATCTAAAGAGAGTAAAATTTATATAGAAGAAATAATAGCAGACTTTACCATTGATTCTTCAGCTGGATGTGTTCCACACGGAGTAACTGTTGCAGATCAGTCAATCGGTTCTGTAAAATGGAACTGGGATTTGGGCAACGGAACAAAAAGCCAATTACAAGATCCGGCTGAAGTTATATATGCTCCTGCCGGAATCTATCCTGTTACATTGGCAGTAGAAAACAAACGTGGTTGCAAAGATACCCTTTCAAAAAACATACAGGTTTATCCTTTGCCTGCCGTTGAAATAACCAAAGACAGTTTAATATGCCAGGGAGAAAGCATTCGATTAATGGCTTCCGGTGGCACGACTTATCGGTGGACGCCTAAAACTACTCTAAGCAATGATACCATTTATAATCCCCTCGCCACCCCTGAAGTTACAACAAAATATACGGTAACAGTAATGGATACCAATACCTGCAAAGCATCTAATTCCATAAATGTTACAGTGCAACTGCCGCCGGTTGTTACATTAAAAGACACCACTATTATTATTGGTCAAACGGTTAACCTGAATGCTTCGGCGGGGGGCGGTTTTACCTATTCCTGGTCCCCGGCAACCGGCCTGAGTTGCACCACGTGCCCGAATCCAATGGGAAAACCGCTTGATTCTACTTTATACACTGTTACTATTTCCGATGCAAATAACTGTTTCAATGCCGAGAGATCTGTTTATATAAGTGTACGAAAAGCATATTCTATTGATGTTCCTACCGCCTTCACGCCAAATGGCGATAATCAAAATGATATTATATATGTGAGGGGATGGGGTATAAAAGAATTGATAGGATTTAAAATCTACAATAGGTGGGGACAATTAGTGTTCGAGTCGAATAACATTAATATAGGTTGGAATGGTTATTTCAAAGGACAGTTGCAAAATATGGAGACGTATGTCTATGTTGTAAATGCTTTGATGTATGATGATAAAGTCGTGTCTAAAAAGGGAAATATAAGTCTGTTGAGATAAGCTTATACATCTTTTTACCATCCAGAAAATTACCTCTGTTTGTACCTATTTTAAGTCATTGCGGAAGGTACATCGGATGCATTCTATCGGTTATACTACGAAAAAAGAGAAGTTCCGCAACCGCAATGACATTTAAAAACAGGATTGCTTAAAAACTATTAATTAAGATAAATTGATTTTTTTCTCTGGAAAACGTTTTGCGATTCGAACCAAATTAAGTCATTGCGGAAGGTACATCAGTGCTTCTGTCGTTTTGTACTACGAAAAAAGAGAAGCCTCGCAAACCACAATGACAATAAAGAGGCATTGCTTAAAAACTATTTATTAAATAATTTTAACGCAACAAAGAACGGGACTCTTTATCAATCATTACAGCAAAGAATGCACTCTATGTTACATTGGTAGTATCTGACATAACAAAAGCGAAAGTCCGTATTATAACGGATTCGCGTTTGTTATTTATTACATGCTCTATTATGTCAGTATTATATTTTCAATTAGTTGATTTTACTAGCTTTTTAAAAAATAAACAATAATTTAACAGGAGAAAAATACTTAGAATGATTATTGAAATTTCATTTTTTAAGAAGCATAAAAAATTCTAAAAAATATAAAATCTTACATTCAAAAAAAATTAAAATTGAAAATAAATAAACGGTTGTATCTCGGACGATTTTGTTTGAATGACCAGCCAAATAACCAGCGCCAATAATAGCGACTTAACAATAAGTGGTGATTTCGTTAAAGCTGTTTCTAACTTCAGATCTATTCTTCGAGGTGTAAGATGGAGCAGGTAGCCCAATGCTATTAAAAGAAATACATTTTTATATCCTGTGATAACCGGCACAAATAAGTTGGCATCAAAGGAATATACTATCTGATGTAGCATTTGCACAGCCACTTCGAAAGAAGAAGCTCTGAAAAATATCCAGCAAAAACTTATAAAATGAAACGTTACAAATATCCCAACTAACTTTAATATACGATTGCCGGAAGGTTTAAACACGGATTGAATTCCTTTTTCTATCGTCAAACCAAGACCGTGCATAGCGCCCCAAAAAACAAACTTCCAGGAAGCTCCGTGCCATAAGCCTCCCAGTACCATCGTTATAAATAAATTAAAGTACTGTCTGAATTTTCCTACCCTGTTCCCTCCTAAAGGAATATACAAATAATCTCTTAACCAGGACGACAAGGAGATGTGCCATCTACGCCAGAACTCTGTAATACTGCCCGAACGATAAGGAGCGTTAAAGTTGAGTGGTAATTTGTATCCTATAAGTAAAGCAATACCAATAGCCATATCTGAATAGCCTGAAAAATCGCAATAAATTTGCAGGGAATATCCATACACTGCCAAAAAATTCTCAACTCCTGAATATAATGTTGGATTATCAAAAATGCGATCTACAAAATTATGGCTTATATAATCTGAAATTATGGCTTTTTTTATCAGACCGGCGATAATTAAAAATACGCCTCTTCCGATATCTTCCTTTGTAATATTCAATTTCGCATAGATCTGCGGGATCAGCTCTGATGGCCGGACTATCGGCCCTGCTACCAGATGCGGGAAGAAGGATACATAAAAGCAAAAATCCATTAGCCGATCTACCGGTTTGATCTTATTTTTATATACATCTACCGTATAACTTATCAATTCGAAAGTATAGAACGAAATTCCGAGGGGCAAGAAAACAGATTCCATCCTAAGTGGTTCTGATCGAAAATTATTCAGGATATCAATAAAGAAATTAGTATACTTAAAATACCCTAGTATACCCAGGTAAAAAGACACGCTAAGAATTAAAAAAACTTTTTTCTTTTGTGGTGATTCACATTGATATATATATAAGGAAATGTAGTGTGCAACTACTGTTGTATATAGCATCAGCAGAAAATAAAATTCGCTTGATTTATAGTAAAAATAGATAGAGAAAATAACGATAAAGACAATCCTCCACCGAGCTTTTTTCTGAATGAAAATATCAAAAAGTAAAAAAAACAGGAACATAAATAAAAAAAGCCCACTGTTAAAAAGCAGGGGATTTTTTGGATTGTAAGCAAATAACTGCCACAACTTATGGATGTCTGCGTTTTTTAAAAGATCTATATCCATCTTGAATTGCACTGTATAATAGTTTCCCTTGCAGTTCATATCCTGCTCTGCTGAAATGTACTTTGTCAGGAGCTGCAAGTCCTTTAATTTTCCACTTCGCCATGGAGCCAAATCCGCCCATTACTTCATATAAATCCCAATAGGAAAATTCATTTTTCATGCAGTAATTAACAATTGTATTGCGTGCCATTTGCATGTCAGGATTTTTATATTTTTTTCTTCTATAGGAGTCGGCGGGAGTGGTAAACAATATATTCACATCAGGACTTTCTCTTTTAATATGCATCACCAAAGAATCTATTTGGGAATAAAACCGGTCTCTATTAAATCCACGCGGAAAAGCCTCATTTGTGCCCATGGAGATAATTACCAAATCGGGATTCAGGTAAGACAACTGCTCAAAAAAATATTTGGAGGCACTACAATGCCTGCACTCTGCACCATTCACCCCTGTTGTATTGTATAATATTCCGGGCTGATCATTCTCGAGTAATAGTCCATAAATTTGTGCATAGGTTTGAAGAGAGTCTCTTTTATAGGCTTTTAAAATGATGTTTTTTCTGGGCTTGTCAAAATAAACTGTCGACATAAAATTTCCGCCCATCATAAGATTCGAGTTGATGAATCCGATAATATTCTCATCTTCGTATACCATAAAATCATATACATTGGGTCCTTTATCCTGAAAAATACTTAGTTTACTGAACCCATAATCCAATGAAGCCTGATCGAATACACTGAGTTTTATGGCTGCACTCGAATCCATAGTTTTTATTGTTATTCCGCCGATACCAATAGGTAAAGGATTATCGAGAAAGATATTGCGTTTCGATTCCCAGCTCACGTTACTGGAAGTCTGGTAACTGGAAGGTTCGTTTGTGCGGGCCACTTTATAAGGAAAAATAAGTCCTCTGCCGGCATTGCCAAAATCTATTTGAAATCTTTGACGCAACATTCCGGAAAAGAAATCTGCCTGGATATGCGAGTCACCAATGTGGGCAATGCTCACCCTTTTGGATGATTTTATTTCGAGCTGATAGAGATGCTCATAAAATCTTTCTAAACCAACAGAATCATTTTCAACGCGATTTTTTTTAGGCTTAATGAATTTATATTTTGATGCAACAGAATCGGCATACGTTTGCCCGTATCCGTTAAAACTAAAACATATACCTATTGAAATACTCAATAAGCACAGCCAGTTCCGACTATTGAATCTTACCGGCTTTATCATAGTGGTCGTATTCCTCCATTAAATGTTTAAACAACATATCCGCTACTTTTTTACCTCCTCTAAAATTAAGATGTGCGTAATCTTTATTCGCCAAAGGCTCGGTACTATCTACCCATGATACCATAGAATTAAAGCCTCCCATGTTTTCATATAAATTCCAAAAAGCAATACCTGTTTGTTCGGCTATTCTTCTTTGAGCGGCTACCAATAATGGAATAGCCGGATCGGTTTCATATTCCATATTTGTCTTATAACTTTTATCTCCAATACTTATTAATAGAAAACTAGACTGCGGGAAACAGGCTTTTAAATGATTTACAACGCGTGTCATACCCGCCTGGTACCATGAATAATCTTTCACGTTCGAATTGGCTACGTTCAAGCCATAATGGATAATTATTAAATCGTATTTAAGATGCGTATTAAAACTTCTAAGAATATTCGCCGGAATTTTGGTGAGTGGCAGACCGGAATTTCCTCTGAAAGAATAGTTATCTACAAAGACACCACTGTTACTTTCAAAGCTGGCTCCATAGATCTTTAGAGGCGTTTCGCAAAAGAAGTTTAAGACAACGTTTTTCATAGGAACAGAATCGTTTAACACGATTTCGTTTACTGCATTTTTTCCTGACAACGTTCTGGTAACTTCTTTTCCTGCCAGCTGATATTTTACATAATTATTCTCATTGCTTTCACCATAATACAATTTCAAGGTATGAAACGTATCCAGATTTTTTAAATAGGAACACGCATTATAGTTGACCCAACTGGTGTTCAGCTTGCCTGTTATACTGTCTTTTTTAAATTGTGGGATAAATACATAACCTGAAATGCCCAATGAATTTTCAGGCTTCGTATTCGTAATAAGAGAATACGTGTCCCAATCGTTAGAAAAAGATTGATGGATAGTCTGCCTGAATCCGGCAGTAATGGAGGTCATAGGAACAAAACCAACGCCTTTGCCACCAAAGGCTGACTGAAGATTACTGCGTAAATCCTGTGTGAGAATATCGCCTTCAATCATAGAGTCGCCGAAGTAGGCAACACGGGTAATTTTCCCTGTTTTTTTTGTTTCTACTAAAGACTTTATAAAATGATCCAATCCGCCAATAGTATCTTTTGCAAAATCAACGATGGCCGTATTTACTTCTTTTTGAACATGCGTTTCGATAACAGAATCTTTAAGAATTATTGTATCGTGAGTAATTATGGAAACCGGAACCGGTTTCTTTTTTTCTTTTGTAAGGATATCAGAAAATAAATTGTATTTTTTTAATGAAAGACCTTCTATAGTAAGCGCCGGACCAATGTATGAAATACCCAATAGAAAAACTATTGTAATAAAAATGATCAGAAAAGATGTGGCAGGAGTATTCTTTTCTTGCATGTAAACAGACGTCCGTAAAATTTATGATTCGTAAACCTGGCATAAATTTCCGAATTAATTGAATACAAAAGTGAAAGGATAGGAAATTATTATTTGATGGGTGAATTAGCCCAATTCACCGATGAGGAAATGAACAGGAATAATTACTTTTACGCGGCCTTCCAACTCCTGATCTTATATCCTTTAACGCTATAAAACAAAATAAAGAGATAACAAGGAACCATGATCCAGTAAGCTTTTTGATGACCGATGAAAGAAATATCGGCAAGACTGCCGTAGATCAAGGGAAGCGTTGCTCCACCGGCAATGGCCATGATGAGTAATGCTGAACCGGTCTTCGTATATTTCCCTAAGCCATGTATGGCGAGAGGCCATATAGCAGGCCACATCAAAGCGTTGGCAAGACCAAGCAAAGCAATAAATAAAACAGACGTATAACCATTCGTATTGATAGCAATAATGCTAAAAATAACACCCACAACAGCAGAAATGGCCAGGGCTTTTGACTGTGAAATTAATTTAGGAATGCTGACAATCCCAATGATGTAGCCAATTACCATTGCCACCAAAGTATATGACGTAAAGTTTTTTGCTTCCGATAATGCAATGCCTTGCGATTGTCCGAAAGTTCCTATTGTATCGCCTGCCATTACTTCAACGCCTACGTAAAGAAAGAGAGCCGCAACACCCAATACAAGATTTGGAAATTGCATAATGCCCTCTCTCTTTTCGGAAATGGATTTTTCTGTGTTCTCTTGTTCGGCTTCTATTTCAGGCAATGGCGAAAAACGAATTAATAAAGCAAGTATACCAAGCACCCCTGCCATTATTGTATAAGGAAATATAACACGAGAGGCTAACTCATTTAAGCGTAATCCTTTTTGTATAGGGTCTAATACTTGCAACTCTTTTACCAATGTGTCGGCATCTGCTAAAATTATGGCCCCAAGTATTATTGGAGCTAATACGCCTGCTACTTTACTGCAAATGCCCATAATGCTGATTCTCTTTGCTGCACTTTCAATCGGACCAACAATGGTTATGTATGGATTAGAGGCTGTTTGCAATATTGAAAGGCCAGTCCCGATGATGAATAGTCCTGTTAAAAATAATCCGTAAGTACGGGTATTAGCTGCAGGAATAAATAGTAATGCTCCACAAGCCATAACCAGCAAGCCTAACATCATTCCTTTTTTAAAGCCCGTCTTTTCCAATATCCACGATGATGGCAAAGCCATAACAAAGTAGGAAATGTAAAAGGCAAAAGCGATTAACAAGGATTGGAAAGTATTCAGTTCACAAGCAATTTTCAAATACGGAATAAGCGTACCATTCAGCCACGTAACAAATCCAAAAACAAAAAATAATGCACCGAAAATAATTGTCGGGATACTACTTGATTTAGGAAGTTGAGTCATGTGTGTTTGTTTTTCTGGTGTGACCTGTTTGGCAAATATATTCTTTATTTTTTTATTTTACCTTAATCGGAATGTTGAACCAAAATGAGGGCGGAAAGATTCAATATAGTATCTTCGGATCAATTTAAATAATACTATTTTAATTCCACATTAAAATCCAAATGACACAAACTCATAAGTTCACCAATTCGCTCATACATGAAACCAGTCCTTATTTACTACAACATGCCCACAACCCTGTAAACTGGTATGCCTGGGGTAATGAAGCGCTGGAGAAAGCCAAAACCGAAAATAAATTAGTACTTATCAGTGTCGGCTATTCCGCCTGCCACTGGTGCCATGTGATGGAACATGAATCTTTCGAAGATGAAGCAACAGCAAACCTCATGAATGATTTTTATGTGTGTATAAAAGTGGATAGAGAAGAACGACCTGATATTGACCAGGTGTATATGCAGGCTGTTCAGCTGATGACCGGCCATGGTGGCTGGCCTCTCAACTGTATTGCAATGCCTGACGGACGCCCTATCTATGGAGGAACTTATTTCAGAAACACGGATTGGAAAAATATTCTTTTACAAATTGCTCATCTGAATAAACAGGATCCTGCAAAATGCAATCAGTATGCCGATGAATTAACCCACGGGATCAAACAAAGTGAACGAATATTGGCCAATCCGGAGAAACCGGACTTTCTGTTGTCGGATGTAAAAGCTATTTATGAACCCTGGAAAAAAGATTTTGATCCCATCGAAGGCGGACCCAACAGGGCTCCAAAATTTCCAATGCCTAATAACTACCTGTTTCTTCTGCGGTATTATTATGCAACAAAAGACAAAAGCGCCTTAAAACATACGGAGCTTACGCTGGATAAAATGGCTTATGGTGGTATCTATGATCAGCTAGGTGGAGGCTTTTCCCGTTATGCTACTGATGTCCTTTGGAAAGTACCTCATTTTGAAAAAATGCTTTACGACAATGCACAGTTGATAAGCCTTTATTCGGAAGCCTATCAATTATTAAAAACTCCTTTGTATAAACAAATCGTTTACGAAACCCTTGCTTTCGTTGAACGGGAGTTAACATCTCCCGAAGGCAGCTTCTACGCTGCCTTAGATGCCGATAGCGAAGGAGAAGAAGGCAAGTATTACGTTTGGACAAAAGATAAAATAGTTTCTTTGCTTGAGGAACAGTCAGGACTTTTTTGTGAATACTACACTATAAATACTATTGGATTGTGGGAGCATGGCAATTATATTTTGTTGCGAAAAAAGACAGATGATGTAATTGCGCAAAACCATGGGATCACTGTAGATGAACTTCAAAAAAAAATAGGACAAGCAAAGAAAATTCTTTTAAAAGAACGGGAAACTCGCGTACGACCTGGATTGGATGATAAACAACTAACCTCATGGAATGCCTTAATGTTAAAAGGATATGTGGATGCTTATACTGTATTTAATGAATCAAAATTTTTACAGGCAGCTCTTAAAAATGGAGAATTTATTCTTGACAAATTAAAAAATGGCAATGGCGGGTTAAATCACAATTACAAGAATGGTCAATCAACTATCAATGGCTACCTTGAAGATTATTCTTTTACCATTGAAGCTTTCATCTCTTTATACGAAGCTACGTTTAATGAGAAATGGCTGGAGGAGGCCAAATCATTAATGACCTACACCATTTTACATTTCTATGATCCCGAAAGCGGAATGTTCTTCTTCACTTCCGACATGGATCCTGCACTGATAACCCGTAAAATAGAAATTTATGATAATGTAATCCCTTCCTCCAATTCAAGCATAGCAAAAGGTTTGTTTCTTCTTAGCTTGTATTACGCCATCGAAGAATATGAAACCATGTCCATGCAAATGCTGAATACGGTAAAAAAAGATATGCCACGTTATGGTTCCGGTTATTCCAATTGGGGCATTTTGTTATTACAGCAGGCAACTCCTTTTTATGAAATTGCCATTTCAGGGAAAAATGCAGAGCAAAAACGAAAGGAATTAAACAACCATTACATCCCCAATAAATTAATCGCAGGAAGCGCCCAAAAAAGCGACCTGCCGATTTTGGAGAATCGTTATAAAGGCAATGAAACCATTGTTTATTTGTGCGAAGGAACAACCTGTAAAGAACCTGTTAAGAGTATTGAAGATTTAATAGAGCAAATAAACGAATAACAAAGCTGGTTAAAGAACAAAATTTTAAGTTCCAAATAAGAGAAAAAATTGTATGTTTGTAAGAAAAAAATACTCTAATGTATTTCGTACGTCCTCCCTTTTTGTTGAAAAAGATTTATCAAGATTGTGTTTGGGACATTCCCACTAAGGAGAAGGTTATTTATCTTACTTTCGATGATGGGCCGATTCCTATAGTTACACCATGGGTTTTAGAAACTTTGAAAAAGTACAATGCTAAAGCCACTTTCTTTTGTATTGGCGAGAATGTAAGGAAACATAATTCCATTTTTCAACAGGTTATAGCTGCCGGTCACACTATCGGAAATCATACTTACAATCATCGAAATGGCTGGAAGGTAGCCGACGACCAGTATTTTAATAATGTGAAAAGAGGCACTAGATTTATTCCCTCAAAATTATTCCGTCCCCCTTACGGTAAGATTAAACGCTCCCAATCTAAAGTCCTTCATCACGACTATTCCATCATCATGTGGAATGTTTTGTGTGGCGATTTTGATAAATCTACTTCGAAAGAAGATTGCTTGAGAAATGCAGTAAAATATACCAATGAAGGTTCGATCATTGTGTTTCATGATAGCCTTAAAGCTGCTGAAAACCTGTATCATGTCCTTCCCATATTTCTGCGATTTTTTTCGCTAAGGGGATATCGGTTTGAGGCCATTCAACAATAATAAATCAATTCTTTAAATTGGCATTTGATTGCGATGAAAATCGTTCTAATTAATTAATTTATGGAGTATCAATTTAATGAAATAGAAAAAAAATGGCAAAAATATTGGGCCGATAATAAAACGTTTAAAACCGAAAGCAACACCTCTAAGCCCAAATTTTATGTTCTTGATATGTTCCCATACCCTTCAGGAGCCGGATTGCATGTTGGACATCCATTAGGTTATATAGCATCCGACATTTTTGCCCGTTATAAACGATCCAAAGGATTTAATGTATTGCATCCAATGGGCTACGACTCCTTCGGACTTCCAGCCGAGCAATATGCCATTCAAACAGGTCAACACCCTGCCATTACCACCGAACAAAACATTAATAGATACCGTGAACAATTAGATGCCATTGGTTTTTCTTATGATTGGGATAGAGAAGTAAGAACATCTGATCCGGCATATTACAAATGGACACAATGGATTTTCATCCAGATATTTCACTCCTGGTATAATAAAGAAACCAATAAAGCCGAAAAAATTGATTCATTAATTAAAGAGTTTTCTACAAATGGAAATCTTCAGGTGAAGGCTGCTTGTGAATCATCAATGTCGTTTTCTGCTTCCCAATGGAACGCCATGAACGAAAAGAACCAACAGGAAGTGCTGTTAAATTATCGCCTGGCTTACCTCGCTGAAACAACGGTAAACTGGTGTCCGGTTATGGGAACTGTACTTGCGAATGAAGAAGTAAAAGATGGCGTATCAGAACGTGGAGGATATCCTGTTGTTAAAAAATTAATGAAGCAATGGAGCATGCGCATCACTGCATACGCTGATCGCCTACTTAACGATCTTGAAACAATTGATTGGAGTGATGCAATAAAAGAAGTTCAACGCAACTGGATTGGAAAATCGGAAGGGGCTTCGATACGGTTTGAACTGAGCAACAACCTCCCCCCCGACCCCTCTCCAAAGAAGAGGGGAGTACCAGAACAAATTGAAGGAGTTGAAGAAAGTAAGCCTGACTACTATACTACAGATGGGCAGATGTGGAATCTCCTTCAGGATAAGGCAATTCACATGAGACAAAATCCAACTCCTGCTGAAAATGCCCTTTGGCAGGCTCTAAGAGGAAACTCTACCTCTAATCATTTTAGAAGACAGCATATAATCGGACGTTTCATTGTGGACTTTGTTTCTTTAGAAAAGGCACTTGTGGTGGAAGTTGATGGAGACATTCATGACCATCAAAAAGAAGATGATGAACAACGCACTGCTTTTTTAAATGAAAGAGGATTTGAAGTTATCCGATTCAGAAACGAAGACATTTTGACTAATGTTGATTCTGTTGTAAAACAAATTTCAGAAAGGCTTAAAAACAAACTCTCCCCCAGCCCCTCTCCTTTGGAGAGGGGAGAGGAACTACCTTATAATTTCAATGAAATCCAATCTGGTCAAGTCCTCCCCTTTGGGGAGGATTTAGGAGGGGTGGAAGTCTTCACCACCCGCCCGGACACCATCTTCGGTGTATCATTTTTAACCTTAGCGCCCGAACACGAACTCGTAGAAAGAATAGTAACGCCAGAACAAAAAGAAGCCGTTGAAAAATATATAGAAGAAGCCAAAAACCGTTCTGAAAGGGAGCGTATGGCGGATGTAAAACGTATTTCAGGTGTCTTTACAGGAGCTTATGCAACTCATCCTTTTACAGGAAATCCTATTCCTATCTGGGTAGGAGACTACGTACTTGCCGGATACGGTACTGGCGCTGTAATGGCTGTTCCTGCTCATGATACACGCGATTATGCCTTTGCAAAACATTTTAAACTTCCTATTATAGAAGTAGTTTCAGGAGGAGATATTTCAAAAGAAGCATACGATGCAAAAGACGGCATACTTATTAATTCTGATTTCCTGAATGGATTAACGGTAAAAGAAGCGGTTAAAAAAGTCATCCAAAAAATTGAAGAAAAGGGAATCGGAAAAGGAAAGGTAAACTTCCGCTTGCGCGATGCCATTTTTAGTCGGCAACGCTATTGGGGCGAACCTATTCCTGTTTATTATAAAGACGGGCTTCCCTATACTTTAAAAGAAACAGAACTGCCTTTAACCTTGCCTGATATCGATGCCTACATGCCAACAGAAAGCGGAGAGCCTCCATTGGCCAGAGCCAAAAACTGGAATTACAAACCCCTCTCCAACTCTCCCCAAAGGGGAAAGAGCACTAAACAAAAAGGCCTCCCCTTTGGGGAGGATACAGGAGGGGTATATCCACTCGAAACGAACACTATGCCAGGCTGGGCCGGATCGAGTTGGTATTTCCTACGTTATATGGATCCTAAAAATGATTCCATATTTGCTTCTAAAGAAGCCATGGATTATTGGGAAGATGTAGATCTATATATGGGAGGTGCAGAGCATGGAACAGGCCATCTACTCTATGTTCGTTTCTGGGCAAAATTTTTATATGATCTGGGATATATTCCTAAAAATGAGCCTGCAAAAAAACTGATTAATCAAGGGATGATTCAGGGTGTTTCTGCTTTAACCTTAGCATTGGGCACATATAAAATTAAACGTATTGATGATGAAATTCCTATACATGTCGTTTTTGATGTATCAATTTTTGTTTCAAAGAATAAGTGGTTAAAGGCTAAAGCAAATAATGATGCAACATTTATAAAAAATGCTTTCTCTGAATATTATCCAAATGAGGATCTTACAAATTATGAATTTAGTTTTTCAGAATCAGAAGATCGAGGAATAGTGATGCGCAGTGTACCGATAGAATACGTTTCGAATAAAGATGAATTAGATATACTTCAATTTATAGAATGGAGAAAAAAATGGGCTGGAGAAGGACAAAGAATTCATTTTGTTTATGAAGAAGATGGCACATATATCTGTCATCGCGAAGTAGAAAAAATGTCTAAATCCAAATACAACGTCGTTAACCCGGATGATATCGGTTCTAAATATGGAGCAGACACCCTTCGTTTGTATGAAATGTTTTTAGGTCCATTAGAATTAGCAAAGCCCTGGAGCACGAATGGAATAACCGGTGTGTATGGTTTCTTGCGTAAGCTTTGGCGTTTGTATCATGATGTGGACAATACCTTTATTGTTTCTGATGAAGAGCCCTCCAAGGCCGAGTTTAAAGTTCTTCATAAAACCATAAAGAAAGTGCAGGAAGATATTGAGCGGTTTTCATTTAACACTTCCGTTAGCACATTTATGATTTGTGTAAATGAGTTAACAGATTTAAAATGCAATAAGAGGGCAATACTCGAACCTCTTATACTTATTATTGCACCTTATGCGCCTCATATTGCTGAAGAATTATGGCAATTACTTGGGCATGAAGAAAGCGTTAGCAAAGCCATTTTCCCTATATTTGAGGAGAAGTATTTAGTAGAAGATTCATTTGAGTATCCCATTTCTTTTAACGGTAAAACAAGGTGTAAAATCAATATTTCTCTTAGTCTGTCAAAAGAAGAAATTGAAAAAGAAGTGATGTCGACAGAAGAAGTACAGAAATGGCTAAGTGGTTCAGCTCCTAAAAAAATAATTGTCGTTCCGGGAAAGATTGTGAATATTGTTATTTAATTTTAAGAATAAACGGGCGTTCTAAAAGATTGCCTTGCCCCATCAATAAAGAATTTTAAACTTACCCATAAGAAATAATAAATCGTTCGTTTGATGAGTTCCTTTAAAATAGAAATTGTACCGATCAAATTATTCTACGAATGAAAAGATTTATTTTCATTATTATTTTGGCAATAATTGTCAATATAACAGTTGCTCAAAACACTATACAAAAAATAATTCCAGTAACTAATGAAGCCTTCCGGCCGGGAGAAAAGCTGAAGTTCCGCGTGCATTTTGGCTTTATAGACGCAGGGGAAGTTACCATGGAAATTGCAGATCATTACGAAAAATTTGGCATCCGAAATTGTATGCACATTGTTGGACTGGGGCGTACCAAAGGAGCCTTTGATTGGTTCTTTAAAATCAGGGATCGGTATGAAACGTATCTTGATCAGGAAGCAATCGTGCCTTGGTTTTTTATTAGAAGAATCAATGAAGGGAGTTATTCTTTCAGCGAAGACGTAAGCTTTAACCATTTTAAAAACACGTCTACTACACCAAGAGGAACATTTCCTGTTCCCGCTCAGGTTCAGGATTTAGTATCTGCCTATTATTTTTCCAGAACGTTTAATACCACTGCTATCAAAGAAGGCGATATTTTGCCTATTAACGCCTTTTTAGACGACAAGATCCTCCCTTTAAATATTAAATATATAGGCAGAGAAGAGATTAAAACAAATTTGGGAAAATTCAGCTGCTTAAAGTTTAAGCCGATGTTGGCCGAAGGCCGGGTCTTTAAGGAAAGCGAAACAATGACTCTTTGGATTACTGATGATAAAAATCACATTCCAATTCGGTTAGAAGCAGAAATAGTGGTAGGATCTATTAAAATGGATTTGTCAGAATACTCTGGTCTTGCGAACCCTGTATTAAGTGGAAAGTGACACACTTATTTTTATTAATGTTTTACGTTAAATATTGTTAAATAACCGCTTGACCCCCATAATCTGGAGCAAGAAGGTATCTTATTTGATAGCTTCATAAAATACAACTCTAAAAATAGGAGACTCAAACTATGAAAGCACTAAAATTAGTAGTCTTAACATTGGCAAGTTCATTGGTTATGGCAACAGCTTCATTTGCTCATGGACATTGTGGGTACAGACATGGGTACGGGTATGGGGGATATGGATACGGGAATTACGGTAGATGCTACAATCATCATATGAGAAATGGGATGTATTATTCAAATCAAATGTATATGCAATACGGAAGGAGGTTTTAATAAAACCGTATCCGCGAGTCTATTCGACTCGTGGAACTTATTTTTGAGCATCTTACTCTTTTATCACCGAGAACAACTATTTTTGTTTTTTTATTCTGCTTTTTATGTCAGAAACACGCAAAACATTTGAAGGAAAATTATACTACGTTACCCTTACGATTGTAGGCTGGATAGATATCTTTACAAGGAAAGAATATGTTTATGAGCTAATGAAAAACATAAAATACTGCCAGGAGCATAAAGGGTTAGAGTTATACGCTTATGTGATTATGAGTAATCATGTGCATATGATAGCCAGAGCAAAGGATGGCCGATTAAATGTATTGCTTGGGCATTTTAAAAGCTTCACGGCAAAGCAGATTTTGGAAATGATTGAGGTCAATCAACAAGAGAGTCGCAAGGAGTGGATGATCCATATGTTTAAATATTTTGGAAAAGGAAATAGTCAGAATAAAGAATTTCAATTGTGGCAAAATGGCAATTTTCCTATTGAATTATATTCGACAGAAGTGATTCAACAAAAACTGAAATATCTTCATAATAATCCTGTAAAAGGAGGTATGGTTGCCAATGCAGAAGATTATTTATACACTAGCGCGAATGAAAATAGCAAGATAAAAGTTTTAGAAATTTAAGGGAGCAAGATGCTCAAAAATAGTGCTCACGAGTCGAACAGACTCGCGAGTGCGGTTTTTTCACAGAATTATTTTTCTCACTTTGTTTATTTATTCCAAAAAGACGGAGGCTTGAAAAGTATGAGAGTTACATCATGTCTACTTTTTTAAAAACGTAAAAATTAATTTGT